>Ga0209810_1000915_pt1 | contig 51838 bp, 57 predicted proteins | sample Coa_R1_7_FD_187159 | JGI IMG/M metagenome (GOLD analysis project Ga0209810, IMG submission 187159) | Surface soil microbial communities from Centralia Pennsylvania, which are recovering from an underground coalmine fire - Coalmine... | ecosystem: Environmental > Terrestrial > Soil > Unclassified... | reverse complement strand
ACAGGCGTCAGTGTGATGAAGGCGGACTATGAAGACAGTCTGCGCATCCTTCTGATTGTCTGCTGCCTTGTGCTGCTGATTGCATGCGCCAATATTGCGAACCTTCTGCTGGCGCGCGGGGCGGCGCGGCGCAGCCAGACATCTGTGCGGTTGGCCCTGGGGGCACCGCGGAAGAGACTCGTGCAGCAATCGCTCACAGAAAGCCTGGTGCTTTCTCTTTTTGGCGGAGCGGCGGGAATTGCGGTCGCCTATCTGGGGGTAAAGCTGATTGTGGGTCTGGCCTTTGGACGGGCGCCTTATGTACCGATTGATGCTACGCCATCGCTGCCCATTCTGGCGTTTGCTTTCGGCTTGTCACTTGTGACCGGAGTGCTGTTTGGGACCGCGCCAGCATGGTTTGCCTCTCATGCCGATCCGGCGGAGGCATTGCGCGGGGCGAGCCGCAGTACGCATGACCGGACGTCATTTCCGCAGAAGGCGCTGGTAGTGGTGCAGGCGACGCTTTCGATTGTCCTGCTGGCCGGGGCCGGGCTGCTGACACGCAGCCTGCAAAAGCTGGAGCACCAGAATCTGGGATTCGAGACGGACCGCCGCGTGAGCATCGTTCTGAACCCACCCCCTTCGAGCTACTCACAAGAGCGTCTGGACGCGCTTTACCGCGAACTTCAGGAAAGGCTGGCCCGCATTCCCGGAGTGCAGAGGGCGGCGCTTGCGCAGTATTCTCCGCTGGTTGATAACTGGGGTGAGCTGATTATCCGTGAAGGACAGGGAGTACCAAGCCTGAATGTGGACTCGACCTCTTCGTGGGACCACGTAAGCTCCGGCTATCTGGAACTGATGGGCCAGCAGATTGTACGCGGGCGAAGCATTACCGATGAGGACACGGCCACATCGCGCAATGTTGCAGTGGTGGATGAGGAATTTGTTCGTAAGTTCTTTAAGCCTGGTGAGGAACCGCTTGGTGCCCATTTTGGCATGGACATACCCAAATATGGCGCAACCTTTGAGATTGTGGGCATTGTGCGCACGGCAAACTACACGGACCCGACTGGACACTGGCGGCGTCCCATGGTGTTTCTCCCACTGGCGCAGCATGCGCATTATGACATTCCGCTGATGCAGTGGGTAGATGACCGGACGCACCGCATTGAGAGCGCAGTCCTGCAGATTCGCGGCAGCATGATGGGGCTTGAGCCGCAGATTCGGCGCGCTTTCAGCGAGGTAGACCCCAACCTGACTATCATTCGCATTCAAACGATGCAGGAGCAGGTGGATGCAAGGTTCGACCAGCAGCGCACCATGGCGCAGATGACCGGACTGTTCGGCGTTCTTGCGCTGGTGCTGGCAGCGATTGGTCTGTATGGCGTTACGGCCTACATCGTCGAGCGGCGCACGAGTGAGATTGGCGTGCGCATGGCGCTGGGCGCTGATCGCATGAACATTGTCAGGCTGGTGCTGCGCGGAGCGTTTCTGCAAATCCTGATTGGGCTGGCGATTGGCATTCCCATTGCGATTGGCTGTGGGCACTTGATTGCAGCGCAACTTTATCAGGTAAAGAGCTGGGACCCGCTGGCGCTGGTGGGTTCTGTGCTTGCTTTGGGCATCTGTGCGTTCATCGCCAGCATCATTCCGGCGCAACGCGCGGCCTCGATTGATCCGGTGAAGGCGTTAAGGACGGAGTAGGGCGGGGGCGTTTGGGCAAGCGCGATTGTGAGACTGCTGAGCAGCTATTCCGGGTCATTGTGCAGTCCGGCAAATTGATGCTGATTTGTCGAGGTCATATCTGCGCGGCCGGTACCCGCAGCCTGGATGGTACAGGACTTGCGAAGTACCGGTGCTTGAACAGGAGCGCAAGATTCACCAGCGCAATCATCACCGGCACTTCAATGAGTGGGCCGATGACTGCCGCGAACGCAGCCCCGGAGTTGATGCCAAACACAGAGACGGCCACGGCGATGGCGAGCTCGAAGTTGTTTGAGGCCGCTGTGAACGAGAGAGTCGTGGTTTGTGAGTAATCTGCTCCCAGCTTTCGGCCCATGTAAAACGACACCAGGAACATGAGCACGAAATAAATCAGCAGCGGCAGGGCGATCCTGAGCACGTCCAGCGGCAATTGCACGATGTAATTGCCCTTGAGAGAAAACATCACGACGATGGTGAAGAGCAACGCTACGAGCGTGATGGGCGCGACCCGTGGAACGAAGCTGCGGTTGTACCATGCGAGGCCGTTGACCCGGACCAGCACTGTGCGTGTAAGAAAGCCGGCGAGGAAGGGGATTCCCAGATAAATGAAAACGCTTTTTGCGATCTCACCAATGGAGATATGGACTACAGCGCCGCGCAGGCCGAACCAGGCGGGCAACACGGTAATAAACAGCCAGGAGTAAATGGAGTAGAAGAAGACCTGAAACAGAGAGTTGAATGCAACCAGCCCGGCTGCATATTGCGTATCGCCCTTTGCCAGCTCGTTCCAAACGATGACCATGGCGATACAGCGCGCCAGTCCAATCATGATAAGTCCGGCCATATATTCCGGGTAGCCGCGCAGAAATACAACCGCGAGCGCGAACATCAGGACCGGCCCAATGAGCCAGTTCTGCACAAGCGAGAGGCCGAGCACTCGTTTGTTACGGAAGACCTCGCGCAGCTCTTCATAGCGTACCCGCGTGAACGGCGGGTACATCATCAGGACCAGTCCGGCGGCGATGGGGATGGAAGTTGTGCCCACGTTGAAGCGATTGAGGAGCGAGACGATTCCCGGAGCGAGCCAGCCCAAGGCCACGCCGAGCACCATCGCCGCGAAGATCCATCCTGTTAGATAGCGGTCCAGAGAAGACAACCGGTCTTTTTTCATGATTGCCTCCTAGGATCGGCCAATCTGGTCGAGTTCGCGCTTGATGGCCATGTTTTCAAGCGTGGACAGCGGCAAAGAGAGAAAGAGCCCGATTCTGCGATCGAGCACGGTGAACACGTCGCGGAAGGCACGCGCGATTTCCTCTTGAGTCCCCTTGACCGCGGCAGGATCAGGAACGCCCCAATGCGCTGTCATCGGTTGCCCGGGCCAGTACGGACACTGCTCCTTCGCGGCGTTGTCGCATACAGTGAAGACAAAATCCAGCTTCGGCGCACCTGGCCCGGTGAACTCGTCCCATGACTTGCTGCGCAAGCCGACTGTTGGCAGTCCCGCCGATTCTATCTGCTGAAGTGCTTCCGGCCGCGGCTGTCCAGATGGATGGCTGCCCGCGCTGTATGCCGTGAACCTGCCCTTGCCTTTGTGATTCAGGATTGCTTCGGCCATGATGGAGCGCGCTGAGTTTCCAGTGCAGAGAAACAGTACGTTGTAGTGGTCCGCCACGTCTATTTGTTCCTTTACTTTTGCGGGAGCAGGTGTGCAGCAGCCGCGGGTTGAGGTTTATTGGCACGAACAAATGCACTGAAAAACCTGTTATTCACTAAGGGAGCGATTGCATCCACGTCAATGCCGGTTTCGGTGAGAAACTGACGCGCATCCTCTACGTTGTATACACGCGTTGGTTCAATGGATACGTCTTCGAACCCGGCAGCTTTCAGCCTGGCGACGTATTCGTTTTCTTCGAGCGCGCCTGCGATGCAACCCACCCAGAGCAACATGCTCCGGCGCACCTCATCCGGTACGCTTCCGCGGACGACAACGTCAGAGACAGCGAAGCGTCCGCCCGGCTTCAACACCCGGAAGGCTTCGCGAAGAACGCGGTCTTTGTCAGCGGAGAGATTAATGACGCAGTTTGAAATGATGACATCAACGGAGTTGTCAGGAAGAGGGACATTCTCGATTTCGCCCTTCAGAAACTCTGCATTGGTGACACCTGCCTGCTTCTGGTTTTCACGTGCCAGCGCCAGCATTTCATCCGTCATATCGAGACCATAGGCTTTGCCGGTGGGCCCAACGCGCTTCGCAGAGAGCAGTACATCTATACCGCCTCCGGAGCCGAGGTCGAGGACGGTTTCTCCGGGCCGAAGATCAATCAGCGCGGTCGGGTTACCGCATCCCAGAGAAGCCCGAACTGCTTTCTCGGGAATGGCCCCTGTCTGGTCCTCGCTGTAGAGATTCGCTGTGATTGGATCGCAGCAACGTAGTCCGGGGTCGCAACACGCCTGCACATTTTCTGCCCCAGCCACTGCGCGCGCGGCATTTCCGTACTTCTGCCTGACCTGTTCCTGAATGCCTGTGTTTTTTCGCATACGTTAAGGCGAATATATGCCCTGGAAACACATCTGTCAAGACGTATATAATTATTGTGTGAAACACACCCGGAAGAATTACGATGTGGCCTTGCTGTTTGCCGCGCTCGCTGATCGCACCCGGCTCAGGCTGCTGAATCTGATGAACGGCAGAGAAGTGTGTGTCTGCTATTTTGTGGAAGTACTGGGACAGAGTCAGCCCAAGATTTCAAGGCACCTTGCCTACCTGCGCCGCGCGGGCATTGTAACTGCGCGACGCGAGGGCAAATGGATGCATTACAAAATCCTTGTGCCTGGGCACGCCGGCGCCGCTCGCCTTCTGGGCGAAACTCTTGCTGTCCTGCGTGAAGACCAAACGATGCTGGCAGACTTGTCGAGACTGACAAAAGCCTGCTGTGCGCCTTATAAGATGCCTGCGCTCGACGGTGCACCCTTGCCGGTCCCTATCGAAACCGCCGGCTGCGTGTCCTGCTGACCCAGACGTCGCGGTAGCATTCATCTTCACAACTTTGCAGGCCCCGGTTTTCGTCCATTGAAGAATTGCCATCTTCCCGTTGCCTGAGAGATACTTTTCAGTAGGGCTTTTGCCGGATTTTCTGTTTCATGCATCCTGGCATGGTCGCGAATCCGGGGCACGCGCCGGAAAAATTGCGGGAGTAGTTCAGTGGTAGAACGTCAGCTTCCCAAGCTGAATGTCGCCGGTTCGATCCCGGTCTCCCGCTCCATTTTCAATAACTTAGCGGTCACGCCCACCTCAGGTTTACTACTCTTACTACTTTAAGCAAGCCACACGTTTCCACAGCCCGATTTCGAACGATCAGCCCGTTACTACATTTTCGGCCGTTACTACATTTTCAAGCTTCCGGCTCGCCTCCAACCGCGCGGCAAGGGTTGTCATCGTGTACTCGTTCTCGTTCACGTCCACGTGATGCCCCATTTGATCAGCGCGCGTCTTGGCGTCGACGCCGGCCTCCCGGCACAGCGTGGCGTAGCTGCGCCGGAGAACCTGGAAGTTCACCCATCCAAGCCCGATCTTTTGCAAACGCGGATGAATGCTCCGCCGCCAGAGATTGTCGCGACTGAGCGGCGTTCGCCCGGCCTCTGAGGGGAACACCCAGGCTGCCGGTGTTTGATCCTTAAGAAGATCGAGCCACTCCCGAAGGAGAGTTCGCGTGCCCTCGGTCATGGCTACTTCCCTCACTGAACGCTTCGTCTTTGGCGAATCGATGTCGCCCTTATAGACGCGGCGACGCACAAGAACCGAGTGAGTCTGCAGATCTTGGATCTGAAGTGCGAGGATCTCACCCGGCCGCATGCCTTCAAACACGCCGAAGCGGAAGATCAACCGCTCGCGAAGCGGCAGCGCTTCCAGAGCGCGGCGGATATCGGCAGCATGCAGCACCCGCCGTTCCTTGCCAGGCTGGCACCTCGGCGGAGTATGCAGCGCCAGCGCTGGGTTGTATTCCACCGCGCGCTCCCCCAAGGCGAGGTTGAAAATGTCGCGCAGGTGGAATCGCAGATGATTTACAACGCTCTCGGTTAACCTCTGCGCTTTCGCATCCAGCAGCTTTTGCATTTGCTCTCGTGTGATGCGTTTCAGCGGCAACGGGCCGAGTTCGGGCAGTAGATGCGTAGCGATGAGCGCTTCAGAGGTCATGGCCGTTGAAGCCTTCCATTCGCGCCGCCGCACCTCCAAGAACACTGAGCGAACGAAGCCCTCGAAGGTGAAGGACTGCGGCAACGCCCTTGCCCCCGCATTCTCGTTTAGCGGGCGAAGGATCTCCGCAAGAACGGCCTCGGCCTCGCCTTTCGTCATCTCCGAGCAGAGCCCCAGTTCTTTCGAACGGAGCCTGCCCTCTTCGCGCCACTGGGCATACCAGTAGCGCTTGCCATTGCGCTTGCGGGGCCGGAGACTTCCCCGCTGATATCGTTGTCGACGCATGAATTCGTTCCTTTCCTGCGCCTAAAACGTTGAATCCTGTCATGCGAGGAATCGTAGCATCTCGTCACCTCCCCTCGACATCTTCGAGCCAATGTTCCAGAGCCACGCGACGGATCAGCTTGCGACGGCCTACGGCGACATGCGGAATCGGTGGAATGCCCGAAACGCGCCCGTTCAGTACCTTGGCAACGTGAGCCTTCGAGCAGCGCAGCAATTGAGCGGCCTCGCGGATGGTGAGGATCTCGGGGACAGCGTCCTCAGAGGCGGCACGATCCTTCGTCCTAGGCAGCGTGGCTGTCAGTGTCATGCGCTCTCCTCCCAGTTCCGTTTGCAGTGGAGATTCCTCCAGGTGTCAGCGGCGCGCGCCGGCTGCGCAATTGAAACCTTCGCTCAGAGGACTCCAAACGTTCCAGCGCGTCCAAAAGCTGCATCGTCATCTCGCGGGCGCAATCGGTGAGGAGTGTTTGCTCCGCTCGGCGGATCGCAAACCGGATCCGATCGCATGCCACGCGGGCCTGGTACGCGAGTTCGAATTCCATGGCCGTTGGCATCGCCTCGGCTTTCTCCTGAAGGAGTGAAAGAATCTGCTCTTTGATTTCGGGCTTCATGAAATGCTCCTGCGATTACTGCGCTTTCGGCTGCATGGGTGAATACGGCGCGTTGAACAACATGTCGCGGTTGACGCGAACGTTGAACTGGTACCCGGCGGGGACCTTGATCGTGGGCTGGATGTTGAGATTGCGGCGGGTGACTTCGGCTCCAAGCTGCGTTGCCTGTTGGCCAACCGCGGCGCCCGCGATCTCACCGGCGCTCGGGTATTGCAGCACCGATGTCGTACGGGATTGCGACAGTTGGAAGCCAGCAGAGAAAAGGCTCGTCAGTACGGCGAAGCCGATCAATCGCTTGTAGTGGTTGTCGACGGTGTGCCGCAGACCCGAGTAGCCCTGTTCGTCTTGCCCTTCCATGCCTTCGAGGTCAATCGACGATGCATCCGGGAAGATGATTCGATTCCACACGACCTGAACGCCGTTCTGACCGTAGCCGATGACGGAGTTGTAGCGGCCAACCAGGCGCGCGCCCTGCGGGATGAGCAGGTATCGACCCGTGGCCGTGTCATACACGTTCGAGGCCACGAGCGCCTTTAGTTCACCGGGCAGGTCCGAGTTCAGGCCTTGCTCCAGCACCGCTGGAATCTCCCACCCGGCTTTGATCTCATACTTCGAAACCGGAGGTGTTCGCGTCGACTTCAAATAGTTATTCCAAGCCGATGACTGGGACTGGGCAAGGAAAGCCTGCTTTTGCGATTGCATGTTCTGTTCGTCATAGGAACCGTGCGACGAGCTCGAACCTGTCGAACCACCGGCCGGCTGACGTCCGGCTAGCGCCTGTGCCAGATTCGCAATGGCCGACCCGTCGGGAGGCGCAGGTGATGGGAGCGGCGGGGAGTAAGAGTCGGCGTACGCGTTGTCACCACGCACGATGGTCGGGGCAATCAGCGCTTGCTGCTCGCGTTCATAAGCAGCAGCGAGCCTGCGCTCTTCCGGTGTAGCTTCGTGAAACGAACCGGTGGTTGCAGATGCCGGCGAGGTGGATGCGGTAGCTCGATTGGCAGGCTGCAAAGAGCGGCCTTCCCGCACTGGTCTCGCGGGCGTGGATTGCGTTGCGGCCGCCGACTCAGTTCTCTGCTCTTGCGCCGCAAGATTCACGACGCCGGCAGGGATCTCGCTGGCGATCTCCCTGCCTGCCGCAGTTGCTGCGCTGACAGTTTTTTCTTCTTTGGCGCGGAATGGAGAACGGAACTGCCGGTGCTGCCGGGAGTAGATGCCGAAGGCGATCAAACCGACAAGCACCGCGACGACGCACAGCACGGCGATTCCGGCCTTTTTGCTGACTCGCACGGCATGTTCGGGGGCGGGATTCAGATCGAGCCCGCTTGGAGACTCGATTGTTGCTGCGCTACTTTTTGTCGTTGGCTGCTCCACGGGTAATCTCCACGATTTCGGATTTCTTGCCGGCCCCGAGCACGAGGCGCGCCCGGTCGAACAGGCGATCAACGATATACATGTCGCCCTTCACCCGGTAGTTCACCATCTCGGGCTTGTTGTCTGCGTTCACCACGACAAGGACCGGGGCCTCGCGATGCTGCACGCTAGGCGGCATCTGGATGTAGGTCTTTGCGCCGTCATCGAAGACACGAACCGGACGGAGGTCCTCATTCTTGCCGTGAATCCGGTAATCGAAATTCATGGACTCCATTGCTCCGGGCGAGAGTTCCGCGATGCACGCCGCTTCGCCGGCCTCCTGCCGCTGCCGCGCGAGGTGCTCCTGCCATTCACGTTTCTTTTGTTCGTCTTCCGGATAAGCAAATGCCAGGCGGGCAACGTAGTCTTCAGGTTTCGAGACAAGCCGCAGGTAATAAGCGCGGCGATCTGTCGTGATCAGCAGATTAGTATCGAGTCCCGCGCTTTGGGGTTTAATAACGATGACCGACGTCGCAGAATCGCCGTTGCCATACATCGCGGGCGAGATGTTCCAGCGAACGGAGTCGCCGATATGCGGCTCGCCGACCAGTTTCTCGCCGGCCTCAAGCTCGATCATGCACACGCGAAGCGGCGCGCAGACGAGCGTCGGAAGGCCCGCGCCGTAAGAGTAAAGGACGCGGCCGTCCGGGCCAGCGGCCGGAACATTGCTCTGCGATCGCCACTGCTCGCTGACGTGGACGGCCTGACGCGCCGTCGGTGTCAGTTCGATGTCGGTTTTCGGTTTGAAACCCTTCGGCACGCCGTCCACTGAGGATTGGTCTGACACGGGTTTGGGCGGCGGCTGCCCCGCGGATATGGGCAAGTCAGGCTGTTGAAGCGCCTGAATTTGTTTCTCGAAGTCATACTTCTCAATTGGAAACGGCTTCTGGCCGGTTGCGGAACGCTGTCGCTTGACTGCGACTGGCGGCGCCTGAGCGGAAGTGGAGTCTTGCGCAAGCGCCGCGGCGGAGGCCGCAACGATCAAAAGGACGACGTAATTGCACTTCATTTCGCTGCCTCTAAAGAACCTTTGACCAGCTCGCGTTCGTAACGAAGATGCCGAGCGGGTTCACGCGCAGCAGACGCTCATCTTCGGGCGGGTGGACAACAATTGTGAATGCGCCTTTCCAGCGGTCCTGCGATTTGATCTGGCCTTGAAGATCACGAACGGTTTCCACCCACTCAATCTCATAGGTCTGATCGCTGGTGGGCAATACGGATTGCACGTCCACACTGACGGTCTCGGTGAGAGCCCGCTTTTGCGGCGGATCGTTTCGATAAAACTCGCTCACGAAGGTCTGAGCCGGACTGCCGCCTGCGATGTAGGAATAAACTCGATCGATTGCCTTTCGCTGGGCGACGCCATCGATCATTACGGATCTGAGATCGCCGATCCACTGAAACAACGCAGCCCGGCGGATTCGGTCATCAGCGACCGAGGCCTGCTCGGCCATGCCTGAAGCGGCCACCCGGCCAAGCGAATCCACTGCAACGATGTACGGAATCACCTTGGCGCGCAGCGCGAGCGCGATCATGCCGCAGGTTTCGAACAATGCAGTTGCCGCGCATATAACGGCGACAACGCGCCAGTTGCGCGCGCGAGAGATCAGATCGCCATAGCGCTCATCCCACTCTCTGCGTGCGGCGAGGTAGGGGTTGTGGCTTGCGACTGCCGCTGGAGCATCTCCCCGGGCTTGATCAGATTTAGAAAGCAGTGCGATCTGCATAGCTGTTTTTCATCAATCATCGTGGCGGTCCAGATTCATCGGTGGAGGAGGCGTATGCGGAGCATGATCCGGAGGAACTCCCACTCGGCCGAATCTTTGCCTCGATCGCACACGCGTTGCATCGGGCGGCGGCGTCCTGGTGTTGCTCGCGTTTTGCTGTTGTGCTGGTGGTGATGGCTGGTTGCCTGACGCCTTCGGTTGCGCCCCGGAAGCCGATGCTCCGGAAGACTTAGGCGCGCCGTTCATGGAACCTGCTGCCGCTCCAGCATCGCCCGCAGAAGCGCCGCCCGCCGCGCCGGAACCCACAATCTTTGCAGCCTGGCTGACCGCCATGGCGCCGGCGGTTTTGACCGCGCCGGCGACGGCGCCAACACTCGCAACGGCAGCGGTACCGGCCATCGCGGCGCCGTACCCAAGCGCAGCCGTTGTAGATACGAGATCACCGCCGGTGAGCGCGGGAGCGCCTCCGATGACAGCGGCAAGAAGCTTTGGAATGTGCCAGCAGATCGCCGTGAAGATCAGGGAGCCGCCCATAATCTCAAGAGCCGTATTCACCGGCTCCGGTGTGGTCATGATGTTTTGCGCATCGACGATCCACTGATCGGCAAGCGTCATCCCCAGCCCGATCAGCATGTACAGCAGCATGATCTTCACGCCGGTTGAGACCGCGTATCCGATCTGCCGCTCAACATAAGGCGCGGTCCAGCGCGAGCCGCCGAAACCCAAGAAGATCATTCCAGCGGACACGACGATATAGCTTTCGACCATCGCCACGACGAACTGAATTGTGATCGCAATGAACCCCAAGACAATCAAAACGGCCGCTAAGACGGTCACCAGCGCCGTGCCAAAATTGCCGAGGATACCTGAATGGCCCGCGCTCTTCAAAAGAGCGCCCGCGATACTGATTCCGCGCATGAGAATGCCGCTGGGTGAGAGTGGACCGCTGCCGGCGGCGCGCTGCCCGAGGATTTCGAAGCTGTCAATAATGGCCGGAATCCAGGTCGGGCCATAGATCAGCAAGGTATAAAATGCGCCGATCCACATGATCTTGCGGACCATTCCTGCCGTCCATGATTGAAGGTCGCCTTTCTCGAGCAACAGTACAGCCCCGCTCCACGCAAATTCGATCAACGCCAAAATGCCGAATAGCTGGCGTGCCGCGGTTGCCACCGCGGTAAACCAGGAGGTGCGGGCAGCGCGATATTGATCGAGCAAGGCGCTTGGCGCGCTGGGCTGCGCCATGGCAACCGGTGGAAGCGCCAGCGCGACGCCAACTACGGCTATAGTGATCGCCTTCTTCCAGCTCAAGACACACCTCACGCGTTCAGATCCTCAACCTTGCCTCGTTCGCCCTTGTCTACTTCGTGCCCGCTTGGTAGGTCTTTCCGTCGCCTCTGGATGGCGTGCTGTTCAAAAACTTGGCAACAGCAGCGGCCTGGCAGAGACGCCCCTCGGTCGAATCATTCCATTCAGCCGTCGCTTTGGCCCGCAGGGGTTCGCATTCGCGATTCACTTCCGCGGTGATTTGCTGGTGATCGCCGAGCCAGCGAGTCATGGCATCCGACGATGCCGCAGACAGATCGCCGGCGCCGGCTTTCTCGACCTTCTCAACCAACGGCGTCTTCCGCTCAGAAAGCCGCGCGCATCCCCCAAGAATCAGTAAGCCAACAATGAGCAGAGTAAGCTTCATTTCCAACCTGCCTGGTAGGTTCTACCGTCGCCACGCGACGGATTTGAATTCAAGAATTGCTCAGACGCCGCTTCGATGGTGGCCTGCTTTTGAATTTGCGTGGCCTGGTAAGCCTGCTTGCTCTGAAGATCCGCAAGCATCAACTGCCGAAGCTTCATCAGTTGCTGCACCTGTTGTTCGGCAATGTCACCGATCACTTGCAACGCCTGCATGCGCCCGTCCGAGCTCTGAGCCATTGACCGGAGGTTTGAAAGCACGGCCTGCTCGCTTTGGAGCTGCTGGCCCTGGAGGCCGGCGGCGCGCAGGGCTCCGAGCGTTGTATCGAGCGAAGTCTGCGCCCAGGTGCGGTAATTCGTAAAATACGTGCCGGTACTGGCGGCGTAACCGGGATATCGACGCCGAAACTCGCTATCGAGGCTGGCCATTGAATATGCCAGCGCCATTCCACCTTGGACGATTGCGGCGAGCTGATTGATATCCGCGCTGATCGGCCCAAAGGTTTGCGAAGGCAGATTCTTGACGTTTCGCAGCATGTCTTCGTATTGCAGGATGGCTTCCCGGAGCTGCTCGCCCTGACGGATATATTGCATCACTAACTGGCCGTGATTGAGAACCTGCGTAAACTCCGTTGCAAAGACCCCGGCCAGCAGCGGCCGCGGGTACGGAACGGCAAGGATCACAGCGAGAATAGAAGCAGTCAAATTACGGCGCATGATAACCCTCTTTCGGCTTCGATGAGACTCTCGTAATATTCCGCCCAGTCTCGGATGCCGCGCTGGCGAAGCCATGCTGCCTGCCAGCGATCGCCCGAGGCCTCCATGACTTTTTCAGCTCGTTGCCGCTCCTCACGGCCGTTGACGCCCACGAAGGCCAGAGCAACCGCGCCAAGGCCGAGAGAGATCAGACGGCGTCCGAGCGCCGAGATGACGTAATACTCCCGTTTTGGCAGACTCGTCTGAATGATTTGAAGCTCGCGCTCGTTCAATCCCATGCTCTGGTAGAAGCCCAGCGACGCTGGATTTCGAGCCTCGGTATTCGGGAGCAAGATCTTGGTCGGGCAGGACTCAAGTACGACATCCTTAATGGGTGAATTGAAAATGTCGCTGAGGCTTTGAGTCGCGAGCAGGACCGCGCCATTCCGTTTACGCATCGTCTTCAACCAATCGCGCAGGCGGTCGCGGAAGAGATCGTGCCCGAGATATACCCATGCTTCATCGAGCGGCACGAGCGTGGGTGAGCCATCGAGCCGCCTCTCGATCTGGCGGAAGAGGTAAAGCAGCACGGCGACCACCGCTTTATCCCCGAGCGCCATCAGACTCTCGGTTTCAAAGGTCAGAAACCGGCCCGAGCCGAGCATGTCCTTTTCGGCATCGAGCAACGCGCCCATGGGACCGGCGAGGGTGTAGTATTGAAGTGCATCGCGGATCTCAAGATCCTGAACGCTGGCGCAGAATTCCGTTAGGGTTCGCGTGGGCGATAACCGGAGATCTTGCAGCGCAGCGGTGAGCGCATTCCGCTGCTTGGGACTAAGATCGACTCCCTGTATGACACAAAGAGCTTCGAGCCATTCGGCGGCCCAAGCAAGCTCGGCATCGGAATCGATGCCGCGCAAAGGGCAGAATGCAAGCGGCGCCCGCTCGCCCGCGATGTTATAGAACTCGCCTCCGGCAGCGCGGGTGAGCACATACAGGCTGTGTCCTTTGTCGAAGGCGAAGACCTGCGCTTGGGGATAACGGAACCATTGCGCGACCATGAGCGCAAGAAGCGTCGATTTGCCCGCCCCCGTGGGACCCACCATCAGCGTGTGCCCGACGTCAGCAACGTGCATGTTGAACCGGAACGGCGTCGAGCCGCTCGTGGCGGCGTAAAGAAGCGGTGGGCTGCCCGGCGGCATCAGGGTGGATGGATTCTCTCGTAAGCCGGACCAGACCGACGTAATCGGAAGCATGTCGGCGAGGTTCAGCGTATGGAGCAGAACACGGCGCACATTGCGGTAGCCGTCACCCGGCAGCGTGCCCCGCCAGGCTTCAACCGCATTGACGGTCTCGATGCGACAATCAAAGCCAAGGTTCTGGATGGTCTTAACCACCAGTGAAGCGTTCGCTTCCACCGTTTCGCGATCTGGCGCCAAGCACACGATGTTGCTGGAATACAGAGCGAACTGGACGTCGCCGGAGCTCGCAATGCCCATGGCTTCCTCCGCATCGGCCGCCATCTCCTGTGCGTGGAGGTTGACCGGCCCCGTCTGCGTTCGGAACACTTGGTCCTTCCAGCCACGCATTCGCGAGCGCCATTTCTTGCGGGTATTGTCGAGAACCGCCCGGGCTTCCTCTGGGTCGAGCAGAATCGCCCGCGTGTTCCAACGGTATTCAATCGGAAGCGTGTCAAGCGCACTCAAGATTGCCGGATAACTAGCTTTCGGAAACCCGTCGATAGCGATGACGCGGATGTACTGGTTGCCGATCTTTGGCTCGATGCCGGCGACAAAGTCGCGCGAACCGAGAATGTCCGCAAGATAGACCGGAATGTCCGGCTGCTCGAACGGATAGTCGTCGCCGGCGATACAGCGCCGGATGTACCGCAACAGCGCATCCTGAACGCGGGGAAACCCGCCGTCGTTCTCGAACCGCTCGCTGCGTAAACGCTGCGCGCGAAAGAGCGATGAAAAGCGATCCTCAAAATTCGCGATTCGCGAGCGAAAGTCCTCGAGGGCCTTGCGCGCAGGGGCATTCTGTAGTTGGCCACGCCCGTCGAACATCCAGCCCCTGATCTTCTCTTCCGATGCCGCGGGCGGCAGGTATGTTAGCGCGAGGAAGTATTCGCTCTCGAAGTGAGCGCCTTCTGCCAGAAATTGCGCGCGGCGTTCGTCATCGATGACACGCGTCACGGGATCTGGAAATGCGCCGCCTTCTGGATATTCAGGAGCCTCACAGCGAATGGCGTCGCACTGGACCATCCAACCGCTGCCCAGCCGGAGAATCGCGTTGAGCCGGGCGCTGAGAGCTGCCATTTCGGCGTGAGTTGACGAGCCCATATCCGGACCGCGGAAAGACCATGCGGCTAGCAAAGCGCCGTCCTGTAACAGCAAGACTCCATCATCGACCAGCGAATCATAAAGCAGGAGATCCGCCAGACCGTGGGGGCGCACGCGATGTTCGTTCAGACGCAGCATTAGTTACCTCCAAGCCATGGGCGTTGTCGACGAGCACGCGTGTGGCCTGCTCTTTGCCGGGTAGAAATCTGTGTAGCGTATGTGCCGGACGTAGACGCGCCGCAGTAACGGATCCGCCTTGCCCATGCGATGCAGTACGGCCACGGAGGTCCACCAGAAGACGAGGCCCGTCAACACGCCCCACCAGGTCATCACGGCGAAGATCAGGCAGGCTGCGATCAGCATGGCGAACAGAACCATTTCACGATCCCCGCCCAGCAGCAGGTGCGGCCTGTTTGCGGATTGATGAATCGGAATCTCGCGAGGTCTGTCTTCCATGGCTACACGACTGCTCCGCCGACACCAAACAGAATGCTCATGAAACTCGTGCCGGCAACCAGGAACGCGATCGCGAGCACCGAAAGGCAAGCGCGGCGTGCAAACTCGCTGAGCTCGCCGCCGAACACGAGAGTTCCGCCGGCGACCATTAGGGCAATGATGGAGATCGCAAGCGCCACGGGACCGGTGAGCGAGACCGCCACGGTGTGGAGCGGCGTCTCCCAGGGAAGGCCGCCTCCTCCGGCGCCTCCGGCGAAGGCAGAGCGGGTAGCGAGTGCAACTACGGCTGCCGTCCTAACGAAACGCTGTGACTTATCCATTCGCAAACCTCCTGTTAGAGATGAACGACCTGGTAGCGGGCATCGTCATAGCCGGTGACAGCCACAACCTCGCGCACCTTGCGATGGGAGTTCAGGCTCGCTTCCTGGTCGATGAAAACCACGAGATCAACGGCTTCGGCAATTAATCGCTGCTGCGGTGCAGCCGTCGCTTCCGCAACCAAAGTCTCGAGCCGCGTCAGGCCGCTAAGCGCATCGTTGGCGTGAATGGTCGCTATTCCTCCGGGGTGTCCGGTGTTCCATGCCTTGAGCAGAGTATGCGCTTCGGCTCCGCGAACCTCTCCGACCACAATTCGCGTTGGCTTCAGTCTCAGGCAGGCGCGCAGGCAATCGAGCATGGTGACGCCGCCGACTGCTCGGAGATCGACCGAGTTCTTGACGGCGCACTGCAGCTCCGTGGTGTCTTCGATCGAAATGACACGGTCATCGGGAGCGAGCCGGGCAATTCCATCCAGCATGGCGTTCACGAGCGTTGTCTTGCCTGATCCGGTTGAGCCCACCACGAGAATATTTTTGCGACGGCGAATAGCGGCGCGAATGATTTCGGCGTGCGATTTGCCTTGCGCAAATTCGACGAATTCGTTCGATCGCCGCCGCGTGCGATTCAGCTCGTCCTGCAAATTCGATAAAATGCCGGCGCACTCGTATTCATCCAGCGTGAAAATACGGCGCGGGCGAAGCCGAATTGCGAATATGGGCCGGCGAACTACGGGTGAAATAATGCCTTCAAATCGGCTGCCATCGAGCGGAAGCTCGGTTTCAAGAATCGGCCGCTGATGATTCACGGTAGTGCCTTTCCACGCGGCAATGGTGTTGATCGCGCTTGCTGCCTGCGCGGGGCACATTTGACCGGCAGGCTCAAAGGCGCCTCCCATTCTGCGAACCCACAAGCGGGAATCGGGATTCAGAACGACGTCTTCGATTTCAGGATTTTCGAGCAAGCGGACTACATCTCCGAGTTCGCGCCGGAGTTTTGCGTCATAGCGCTGGCGCTGTTCCTCTTGAATTGTTCTGAAATTCGCTGATACCGGGGAAGTAGCCGCTTGCATTTTTGCTCGTATCGTGGTATTCAAAATCTCAGCCGCGAGGTGCTGGTTCCCAACCGATCCCGCGGCCGTGGGTCCTTTCGAGTTGCGACCCTCACACATTAGGCGTTGGCTGCCATGGCGTGTGCCGCGCACATGTGGAGACTCTCTACCCGAGGGAAGCAATGGCTATCATCACAATCCCCTTCGATTACGATGACCGCGACAGCTCGATCATTCCGATTTTCGTCAGCGACTGCGGTCCGAATGGAGAGCTGATTGCACGTGGATGGATCAATGCCGTCGCTGAAATGGCGGACCCTTTCCGGAGGCTTGCCCGTGTTCTGCTAGGCGATGTTTGGCGCTCTTCCGAGCTGACCGACGAAAGCGTTCAGGACATGTGGGCGCTTTATCGCGACGACCTCGGACGCAGACCGGGGGCGCGTCTGCTCGTACATGCGAAATGGAAGGCTCTCGACAAGCGCGCGGGCGGTTGGCGAAGAAGACAGGGCATCGAGCTGGACCTGTTCGAGGAACTGGTGGAGACGCTCCAGGATCCACGAAATTTCGCAAGCCTCTACGAACAGGAAGAACTGTTGGACAAGCTGGAGGCCGCGCTTGACGACCTCGGATTGGAAGATGTGAATCAGATGTTTCGGATGACCGTCCAGGGGTGGACGCCGAAGGAGATCTACGAGCACTTGAAGATGACGCGGCATACCTTCACGCATCGCTTCTATCGTGGGATCAGGAAGGCGGCGCAGTCGGCCCGCCTATTTGAATCAAGGCCAAGAGGTGTTAGAGTCTTGGACTGATGGCGGAATCGCCGGAACGGCGCATCAGCAGACTCCAAAACATTCTTCAGCAAGCGATCCTTCGGGATTACCCGAATCCGGAACGGAGAGATTGTCCCGGCGAGGAGACGCTGCGCAAGCTGGCGACTCGAGAGTATGGCGATGACCATGCTTCCTGGGACCACGTCACGCACTGTTCGCCGTGCTATGAAGAATTTCTCCGGTTCGTGGAGCAGGCGCGGCGTGAGGAGGAGACCCATGCCGCGGCGCGGAAGCGAAATTTGCTTATAGGCTCGGCTGTGGCAGCGGTTCTTCTGGTTGCCGGTGTCTTCTTTTGGCGCGTTTATTCTCCCCAAGTCGTTACGACGGTTGCGGAATACAAACCCGCAGCGCTTGATCTGAAGGAGGAGTCCTTCCGCCGCGGCGACCAGCAAAATGCGCCTGAACCCAAGCAGCGAATTCTTCGCAGGGATTGGCTTGATCTCTCAATTTACCTGCCGGTAGGCAGCGAGCGCGGCCAGTATGAGATCCGGTTGGAACAAAAAGCCGGGGAGCCGGTTGTCGAAACGCAAGGAACTGCCGCCATCGAGAACGGGACGACCGTTGTGAGGGCGAAACTGGATCTCCATCATCTCGCACCGGGCCGGTACTTCTTCGGCATCCGCCAGCCGCCGTGGGAGTGGACGTATGTGCCGGTTGTACTGCGGTAAGAGGATACGCATCGAGAGAGTGGCAGACATCTCAAGCGTCCGGAACAGCGAGATGCATCTGGCGGAGCCGAAGCGGGTCGGCAATCACGTCCATCTCGACGATCTTGCCGTTTCTGAATGCGCAAGCAATCACGATGCGTAGCCGTCCACGGGGCGCGACGACGATCCCCACCGATCCGTCGACCAACACGGGTTGAGCAAAGCGTGCGAAATCGGTGTGAGTCACAGCCTCCGCGGCAACTCTCGCGGCGCCACGAATTTCGCGTTTCCCGCTCGGCAGTCTGCCACGAGCAGATCCTGAGTTGGCCCGTGCTCATGGCATTTGTCCATGGCCCGACTGTTTCGGTCGCTGTTGCGAACGATCATTGGGCGACCGGGACACCGATTCCTGCATTTCAGGCCGTTGCCGTGCGGGCTTGGTCCCGCTTGTTCGGCATTCCCGTCGTCACTGCGATGAACCGATAATCTCGACAGCGTAGAGACAATTCCTGCATTTCGAGGGAAGGAGTCCCTTCCCTGATTTCAGCCCGCACACTTCGCGGTCTCCGTCACCCATCCCAGCGGGGCTACGACGCCCCGCAACGCCCCGTTTCGGTGAGCCGCTTAGCGGCTGTCGCTTGAAATGCCACGGGCACTCTCGCCGTAAAGGCTTTTCGACCCCTCAGGCCCGTGGGATCGGGAAACCGCGGCGCGCGCAAGCTGACGTGCAGAAAAAGGCGGCAGAAGGAGAAGACTAAATGCTTCAAGCAGTTGAAACCGCAGTTCAGGTTCATCCCGGTGCAAACCTGAACGACTTCCGTGAGATCCCATTTATGCGCTTCAGGAGTCCGCGAACCAATCCCCGGCGCAGCTTCGATGAAGGCAAGCTGTTCGAACTATCGCAGAGCATCCGCTCTCCATGCTGGCGCCGCTCATCGTCCGGGAGTTGGATCGGATCGGTTCGAGGTCGTGGGCGGGGCAAGGCGCTTCAGGGCCGCTCGATTGGCAGAACTGGCCTCGGTTCCGGCGCGGATCGTTCAAGTGACAGACGCCCAGGTTCTGGAATACCAGTTGATCGAGAACGCGATCCGCGAGGACGTTCATCCTTATGAAGAAGCGATGGCGTACAAGGCGCTGCTCGAAACCTCCGAGCCGCGCTACGACGTAGCTTCCATCGCGGCCAAAACGGGCCGCAGCATCACACACGTTTACCAGCGTCTCCGTTTGGCCGAGCTGATTTCCGAGGCCGCCGAGGTCTTTCAGGCGAACCAGATCACCGCTGGACACGCCATACTCATCTCCCGGCTGCCACAGGACCAGCAAAAGGGCGCTCTCGACGCCGCGTTTCGCGAGGACTGGCGATCCAAGGAGAAGCACGCTATTCCGGTCCGCGAACTGGCGCAATGGATTCGCGAGAACCTGATGGTCACGCTGACTGACGCCGTGTTTGATCGCGACAGCGCCGATCTTCTGCCCGCAGCTGGGGCGTGTATCACTTGTCCGAAGCGCACCGGGGCGAATACAGCCCTGTTCGATGAATTTGCAGAGGACGACCGCTGTCTTGATGCAGCGTGCTTCAAAGCCAAGGTGGACGCGCACATCGCCGTTCAGAAGGAAAAGACGGCGGGCCTGGTGCAGATCACCCGCGCGTATTACACGAACAGCAAGGGCGAGGAGAAGGTGCTCACGCGTAACGAGTACACCATCGTCGAGCCCAGGCAGCGCCCGCAGAATGGTGACGAGGAGCCAGCGCCAGCCGATCCGCCGTGCTCCAAAGCCACGAGTGCCATCGTCGTGGACGGTCCCGGCAAGCGTGGCGAGATCGTTCAGGTCTGTGCCGATCCCGAATGCGACGTACACGGGAAACCGAACTATCGCGCCGAGCAGGAGAAGGCCGCCCGAGAGCGCGAACGCGAATGGAAGCGTCAGCAGGAGGAACGCGCCAAGCACCGCGAGGCCAACCGCCGCCTGCTCGATGCCGTCCCGAAGTCGCTGACGCGCGACGACTACGAGATGCTCGTTGTCGCCACCGCCTTGAATACCAAGCGTTCGATGCGGCTTGCGAACGCTACAAGATCCACACGGACGAGGTCCACGAACCCGATGCCGCAGCGTTCCACTCCGGAAGCTGGCGCAGGGTAAAACCGAGCCGCAACTCATCCGCATGTTGGTCGAATTGGCGCTCCTGCCCTCCGGGTTCTCCGATGAGCCGCTGCCGACGCATGATCCTCTGGCCAGCACAGCGGCGAGATATGGAGTCTCCCTGACGGCGAAAAAGCAAGCCACGGCGAAGGGCGCGAAGTGCGCACCGAAAGCCAAGGCGAATCAGCCGAAGACAAAGGTGGTCGCGAAGCTGAAGGCCGCTCCTAAGAAGGCGGCGAAGAAAGGAGGGGCGGCGTAAGCCGCCTCGCGCGCATCCCGGAGTTTTTTTATGACGAAACTCACGGCCAGCAATCCCGTGGTCCGCGCGGCCGCGGTTTCCGACAGAGGACGGTCAATCATCGTCGAACTGCATCCTTCGCACCTGGTTCTGCGGCTCAAGGGCTTGCGCGAGACCTACTTCGTTGCCTATGACGCGCTGCTCTGGCGCATTATGAAGAATTCGGCCGAGCGCATCGTGTCCGAACGGCTTGCCAAACGGAACGGACGCCGGCAATGAACCGAACCAAACACGGGCGGCAGAAGCTCGCCCGATTTCTGTTTCGTGGGGGGGCGCCAAGCGCGCTCCCGGCAGCCAGCCGCTCGAAAGGCGCGCATCGGAGGACTTACCTATGAGCGCCATGCAATTGACGTTGGACATGCGCCAGCGATGGCTGTTCGGGAAACCCAAGTACCGGTTTTCACGCGAGACGATCCGGCCTGGCGATTCCGAAATCGCCGAGATTCCAGACGACACGACGGCGCGCGACTTCATCTCGAAGCACCACTACTCGGGGTCAATGGGGGCGGCACGCGTGCGTGTCGGTCTGTACCGGCACGGCGAACTGGTGGGCGTCGCCGTCTTTTCCCATCCGTGTTCGGACGCCGTTCTGACGCGAACCTTTCCCGTGCCGCCGTCCCGCGCCGTCGAACTCGGCTGCTTCGTGCTGCTGGATGAGGTCGAGGCCAACGCAGAAACGTACCTATTGGCAAGGGCATTTGAAATCTTACGTGGGCGCGGAATCGCCGGCGTCGTGACGTTCTCGGATCCGCTGCCTCGACGGAAACTCTCGGGTGGCATCGTGCTACCCGGCCATTTTGTGGAATCGCTTTTCAGGCTCATAACGGCATCTACCTCGGGCGCGGTACGCCGCGGACACCGCGTCTGCTGCCGAACGGTCGCGTATTGCACGAGCGAACCATCCAGAAGATTCGCGCTGGCGAACGTGGCTGGAAGGCTGGCGCTGCACAGCTCGAGCAGTTCGGCGCGCCGTCCGCTCCCGAAGATGCAGACGAACGCCGACTCTGGCTGGCGGAGAACATCTGCGTGCTCACTCGCCCCGTCCGGCATAAGGGCAGCCACATGTACGCCTGGCCGCTGACCCACGCAATGCGCCGAGCTCTGCCCGCCGTCTGCCGTATCCGAAGCATCCGCATGCGGCGGTGCTTTAACCGTTTGTACGAAAGGAGGCCGTCATGCGGTTCCGGTTCATCTTCGCCGCCATGGTGGGCCGAAATTCTTCCGGCGCTTCGTCATTCTGTTCGCTCTCGGCATGGTGCTGGTGCTGTACTCGCTGGTTCGATCCTGAAACTGGCCTGAATTCTCGTTCACGGAGCCACAGCGCCTCTCCCCGTAAAAGGCGCTTCGCCCTTCGGGCGCGGCTGAAGCCGCGGCCTCGACGGGCCCTTCATGCGCTGTGGCGGGATCGGGGCCGCGCCCGCCGCAAGCGGCCCAAGAAAAAGGAAACCCCCGAAAACGATAGGTACTTAAAGTCCGTGGACCTAATGTCATCACGGGTGATTCCATGGTTGTTTGGCGAAAGAACGGGACGAAGCGATCAAGGCGGCCTTTGGCCAGCGCGTCCGCGAACTGCGCACCAAAAAAGGGCTTTCGCAGGAAGCTCTCGCTCTGGCCTGCGATCTCGACCGCACTTATATCGGCGGCATTGAGCGCGGTGAGAGGAACGTCAGTCTCGTCAATATCCAGAAGATTGCCACGGCGCTGGGCGTGCACGTGCGGGAGCTGTTCTGACGCCTATGACCTGCGCGGAGATACTGGCGTCGGCATCGGCGCACCTCGCGGGCCTGGCAGGGCATGTCTTCGACCTGCTGACGATTTCGAAGCCGATCTCGCCGGCCGCGGCGGTGAACCTGTCGAGGGTAGTTTCCAAGCTGTCGCCACTGCTGGGAAACCTCATCGAGTTCAACACGGTGGAGTTTCTCAACGGCCAGCCCGAATATCGCGGGCTGGGTGAATGGCAGCGACAGGATCCCGGATTTCCCGACACAATCTTCGTCGGGCCTAGGGTCAAGCCCACGCCCGGCTTCGAAATCAAGGCTTGGTTTCCGCTGGCAACCGAGATCACGGCACGGTTCAAGGAGAGCCAGAACCATTTCCGGGAGGACCAGACGTATGTCTGTATGCTAGCCTGGCTGCCGGATCAGTTGATATTCGGTAAGCCGAAAATCATCGATGTATGCGTCGTCTCGGGCCGCTCGGTCGGCGAGGCGCGGGACAACCACTATCACAACCCGCCCGACTACCTTGTACTGGAGCCTGAGGACACGACGGCGAGGACGCGCAATTTGCAGCAGACCAACACGAACGGCTACAAATGGCAGGGTACGTCAAGGCAGTTCGAAGAGGCTCAGAAGATCGTGGCGGGCTGGGGAGCGGACGGCCGCAAATACAAGCCGACGCCGGAATACCAGAAGCTATTGCGGCAGCTTACGAACCGCTTCCCGTACCGGCTGGATACCAATTTCGCCAAGATGGACCGTATCGTCCATGCCGGCATCGAGGCGTTCAAGCAGCAGGTGCTCAATACGACCATTCACGGCCTGAGCATCGCGCAATGGAGCAGGCTCCTGTTCCTCGGCTCCGACGAGGCTATCCGCCAGGCTCTAGCGGAGCGGTTCGACATCCGGGAAGAAGATATTGGCGAGATTCTTCAATGAGGCGGTTGACGCCGTAGTGGAAATACGTCGGGTCGATCTCGGCTCCGAAAGCGCGCCGGCTGCAGTTGCGCGCGGCCAGGCAAGCAGTGAATAAGCCGCCGAACGGTTCCCAGACGACGTCCCCCTCGTCGGACGAGGCCCTGATAATCATGGTGATGAGATCGAGGGGCTTCTGGTTCAGGTGGATCGCTTTTCCTGAATCACGGTTGAGCTTGAACCGCTCGGCGCCGTGCAGGGCGGGACGGTCCCAGACGTTCGTAAAACCGTGGGGGCAATTGAATTTCGAGCGCAGGGCGGCCCACTGACGGGCCGTGCCAGGATGCTTGCCGTCGATCGAGAAATAAGGCCGGCCTGCAGGATCCCCGTGGGCGTTGGCGTATTCCTGCATTTTGACGAAGGTTTCCGGCGGCGGGTAATACCACAGGTGGCCCTGGTCGAGATACTTGCGAGTGGCAGCGTCGGCCACGCCGCAGGCCTCGTTCGCCTTGCGCACAGGGAGGCCGCTGCGCTTCCATTCGCGCAGCAGCCATTGCTTGAGCGGGAGGGCGTCGATGCGCGCCTCCAGCACGTACTGGACGCAGACCTCGGAAACGACAGGGAAGCGCCGTATCTTCCCCGTATTCACGTTGCCAGCGATGTGGCCCTTTCCCTTGTTCCAGATATTAGCGTTGACGTAGCGCCAGCCGTGCTTTTCCAGCACGGGGTGGACGGCTGCCCAGCCGATTTCCGAATTCCAGAACCAGAGCGTGGTTGCCGGCGTCGAATAACGCGCCCAGGCGGCGACGTGCGGCTCGTACCACTCAGGAAGGCCGAGGTGGTCGGACGTGTCGCCCTCGAAGCCGAGCACGCCATAGGCGCCGTCAGAGACGATAACGGTGGGGGTTTCCCATTTTGGATACAGGTCGAGGCTGTCGCCGAGCTGGACGGAGATGAATTCATCCCGCCATTCGGTCGTCGCGACCGAGTGGACGGTCTTCACCGCCCGGCCGCGGCCGACGCTGCTGGTGGGCGTGTGCTTTCGGTCCGGATTTTTCGAGAGGACGTGCCCGGTCGTTTCAGGCAAAGGGTAATCTCCTGCGACGGTACCTAAAGTCATCATCGCGCATAACGGATTTCGGCGTCAAGTGCTCGCGCCAAGTTCGGCGCCGAACGCCACAGTCTGGCTCATCTCCGCATACCGGCACAATACGTTCGCGAGCTCCATCTGAGGCGGCGTCCGGCATTCGGGCGAGAAAAGCGCTTGGCTGCCCACCACAATGCAGGCACACCGGGCGCGGGACGTTGCGACATTAAAACGGTTGAGATCGTACAGGAACTCCATGCCTCTTGGAGCGTCTTCGGTCGTCGACGTAGTCATCGAGTAGATCACAACCGCGGCCTGCTGCCCCTGGAATTTGTCGACCGTGCCCACCTTGGCTCCGGGCAAACGCTGCATGAGCCGGTTAACCTGGTCGTTGTACGGAGCAACGATCAGGATGTCGTCACGGGTCAAGGGTTGCTGCCGGCCATCGCGGTCTGTCCAGGTTGTTCCGTCACGAGTAAGGAAGTCAACGATGGCAGCGACGCGCTCGATTTCCTCCACTGAATGGCTCTGGTTGCCCTGGTGGGCTACCGGTACAAACCACAGACCCGCTCCCGAGAAGGGAGCCGGGACCTGGATAGACTGCCGCTCAAGGCCATTCAGCGAGACCAGGCGGCCTTCGTAAAACAGCTCCGACGTAAAGCGGCAAATTGCCGGGTGGAGACGCCAGGTTTCGGCAAGGAAGAGGCCCTCTTCCTCACTGACTGTCCTTCTGCCGCCCAGGAGATGGGCCAGGGCTGAAATATCCGACCCCTCGGGGTGGCTGCCTTTTTGCGGCTGCTCCAACTGCTGCGGATCGCCAAGCAGGACGAGGCTTCTGCCGGCCGGTGCACAGGCTAGAACGTTCGCCAGCGACATCTGGCCCGCCTCATCGACGAAGAGGACGTGAACGGATTCCCGAAACTCCTCTCTGCACCAAAGCCAGGGCGTACCGCCAAGGACGTTGACCGCGCCGCTCTGCAAATCATGCAGGGCTTCGTTGTTGCTGCCAATTTCACGGATGGGCGCACTATGGGGATCAGCGTCGTCCTTCCGATGAGCACATCTTACGCCAGGAACATTCATCTTGCGGGCGGCGTCGATGACCTCATCAAGCAGCTTGCGGATGACCTTGTGGCTGACGGCTGTTATGCCGACCTTTTCTCCGTGATTGACCAAGTGGCAAATCATGCGGGCGCCGGTGAAGGTCTTGCCTGCACCCGGAGGTCCCTGGATGGGGAGCACGGAATGGTCCAATGCAAGGCCGAGGCGGCAAGCCGCCTGGACGACGTTCTCGTGCGGGTCCATGGCGAGCGAGTGCCCTGCGGCGAGACGCGGGGCATTTCTGAGCAGTAGATCGCGGGCGGCGCGATAGTCGCCCGGGCTGTCAATCCCGTTCGCCACGATCCAGTCAGCGAGCCGAAGAAGCGATTTTGACTGCTCGTCGGTCGGAAAACGGGAATGAGCAAAGACGGCGGACGGATGGAAACCGTCGAGCTTGATGGGCTTCTTCACATCGATGGTTCGCGCGACGGGATCGGCGGCCACCACCTCGCCGAATTTCTGCTCATCCAGGGTGTAAAGCGTATCCCGTGGCCCAATTGAACATTCTTGGGCGGGATAGTGGTACTGGTCGATCGGCGCCCTTTCCCTTGGGCTCATTTTCGGCATGCGCTGCTGCAGGGACAATCCGACGACGGCCGTTTTCTCATCGTAGAGATCCTCGTCAGAAAGGTCCTTCATCCGGAAGAATTCCCACCATTTGACTTTTTCCTCGCGTCGATGCCAATCCAGGGCATGCGCGAGGAGCCAGCGGGCTGCCTGTTCGGGGGTGCGGTCTGCAGGTTCTGCGGGCAGGTCTCGGGTCAGCGCGTCGAACAGTGCAGCCACACGCTGTTGATGAGCGGCGACCTCTTCGTTGGGGGCGGCATCTTGCGGCTGCGGCCGCGGGAGATCCGTTCCACCTTCTATTATTTGGGTGCGGAGGCGTTCCAGCCAGTCCCGAAGCCGCTCGGTCGCCCGGCAATCGTCCTCGTTATAGCCCTCAACAATTTCACAGGCCTGGCGGGTGAGTGTCGGCGAGGGGCTTAGTTCTAGTTGGTGCTCGATGAAGTGGCGGGCTTGGTTCGCCGCTGGAAGCGGCACCCGGCGCTGGTAATTGCAAAATCTCTCGAGCTCTTTGAGGGCATACTGCTCGACGCTCGCGCGAACGGCCTGCTTTGTGATGCTGTGAAGGTCGACTAGGACTTTTCCGCGCAGGAGACGATCGACTTCTTCTTCTCGCGTGGCGTAGCGAAGCATCAGGCGTTTGAGTGCGCTTGGCTCGTAGGTTCCGAAATGATAAATGTGCAGGTCGGGGAAGCGTGCCAGGCGCTCGAAGGTCATGTCGATGAACCACTCGAACGCAGCCCGCTCCTGGGCGCGGTCAAGCGCCCAGCGTCCCTGATACACGAGGGTCGCATCTTTGTCGGCCGTTATCACCCCGAAGAGGTATTCAAGCCCGCCTTCTCCGATGAACGGATCGCCTTCAAGATCGAGAAAGATATCACCGGGCGAGGGGGCGGGAAGCCGGTAAAGGCCATCGCCGGGTTCGCTGCGGAGCAGCTCAAATTTGAGGTGACCTTCAGTGCGAGCTTCGAGCTGCACGCGGGCTTGCTCCCGGATTCGCGTGTAGCCCTCCGGGGCACCCCGCGACGGCCTGAAGGGGATCGGAAGCGGGAGCTGTGCGAGGCGTTCCAGGGTGGGGATGCCTTGGAGCACTAGTTCTTTGCGTTGCAATCTGGAGGCCCCGGCAACGAGGGAAAGATGGTCGTCGCGGCGCCGCCGCGCGTCGCATTGCTTCCACCACCGGCAGATATCGCAATGGCTGACCGGCTCGGGATACGTTTCGCCGGGACCGGCATTTACGGCGTGTTCCAAAGACCTTTTGACGACGCGGTAATAGGCGGCGAAGGCAGACAGGCGATAGGACTCGGGCACGAACCCGACGTGCGGCCGGACGACATGGAAGAATTCCGGCTCCAGTCCCTGTAAGTGCCAGAGGAGATCCGAATAGAGGCAGAGTTGAAGAACGGTCTCCGCTTTGGTTTCAAGGGAGAGTTTGCAATCCACAACCTCGTATGACCAGTTCCCGAGACGGCTCGGCTGGCCGGGCTGCTCCACTCGAAGCAGCACGTCGGCACGGCCTATCCAGTTACCGTTGGCAAGGCTGGCCTGAACGATGGCCTGCGCCCCGCTGCTCATGGCTGCCCACGTGGCGCCAGCCGCCGTTTCCTCTGGCTCCTGCGAGAGATCGGCAATGGCGATGCCCTTAGAGCGGAGACTTTCGATGTAGGCTTTCTCGTGTTCGGCACCTCGCTCTTGCAAAAAACGAAGATGGGGATTGTCCCACGATGGCTCTGGAATCTCTCCTTTTGCGAGGCGGAGGTTCAGGGCCGTGAGATGACGGCATGACAGGTGGTTTGCCAGGTCGGTTGCGGATACGGTAACCGTACCTTGTCGGATTCTCATCGCGCTAGCACCAGGAGTTCCATTTAAGTCTTTTGGATGATAATCCACTCGGTCGCATAGCGGTTATTCACGGAAGGTCCTCTGGCGGAGCGGCCAGTGGCCCTGGCAGCAAATCACCATGCCAGGCCGAGATAGAGGCCTCGGGATCTTGAATTGCGGGTGTTGGCCCAGGGCTTGATCTGGTGGATGAGCAGGCTTTCGACATCGCACACGAGTTCACGGGTGAGCCGTTGGCCGTCGGGCAGGCGGAACTCTCCGACTAAGAAGCCATGCTCAAAGAGGCCGCGTTCTTGTTCGATGCGCCGCCAGACTAGTTCGTGGTTGTCGTCGGCGTTCCACCGGCTCCTGACGGTGCAGCCGTCCGCCTTGCCGAGGTAGAGGATTTCGTCTCGGCGTGGATGGAGGATGCCGTAGAGGGCCAGGGTGTAGCCCCATCGGTCAGCCCAACGGCCAGATTCATGGTGTACGTCCCGCCAGTCGAGGATGAGTCTGTCGTCGTCCATAAAAAAGGTTGCTACGGCCCGGCCGGGGAAGGGAACTGCGCTTTGCCCTTCCCGATTGATTATTTTAAACTTCACGGCTGGAAATCGCGCCGGTGCGGTCTTTGGTTTGGCGGTCAACATCTTTGTCGTATGGGCATTGGTCCGAACGAATACCCGACTTTGGTTCAGCGCGGCGAGCACGTAGCCCAGCATTTCGCGTCCCTAAACTGCTTTCAGAAGGTCAATGGCCGCCTCAAGCTGATTGTCTCTACCCTGGCGGAAGTCTTCCGGTGACCACGGCAATTCCACATCGGGTTTCACTCCACGTCCTTCAAACCGATTCCCCTGCCAGGTGATGTAGGCTGCCTTGGGCATGATCACCATATATCCGTAGCCGACCTTGAAGCCCGAGCCGGGAATCAGGCGCCCGGCGGTTTCGGTGCCCAGAAGCGTTGCCAGCCGGTTCTCCTGCGCGAACGCGCAGACCATTTCGCCGGCGCTGACGGTGTGTTCGTTCGTCAGAATCACCACTCGTCCGTGCCACTTCTGGCCCCCAAGGCCTTCGGAAACCAATAGCACGGAAGGATCTCGACCAGCGAACTTCAGGGCCATTTCCAGAATGGCCAAAGGATTCGCTCGCCCCGTTGGCAGGCGATCCAGTTTGCGAAGAGTCTCTTTGGCGTATCCCCTTTCCGCCCTGCGCCGCGTGACGGTATATCCGATTGGGAGCTTTTCCGGCGTCAGATAGCTCATCAAGCGCAGCACGCCCAGACCGCCTCCGAGGTGGCCCCGCAAATCAAGGATCAGGCGGTCGCAATCGCGAAGCGCCGCCACCGCGGCATCTATCTCACGCGCTACATCCAGGCCGAGCAGCCCCGGCAGAATGCTCACCTTCAAGTATCCAATCGAATCGCGCAGCTTCGAGTGAATCACTGCTTTGGGTTCCGAGTACGGCTGCTTGCGCGACCGCGGAACCGGTACGGAAACGTCGAGCGAGGTCGCCGTGCTGTACCTGCTCACCGCGACACTTGCCACCGTGCCCATCGGAAACATGGGTTGTTCGGGCGGAATTATCGGCTTCCCGTTTAGCGCTGTCAGAACATCCAAGGGCTTCAGTCCCGCCGATTCGGCCGGGCCGCCAGGATGAACATCTTGTACAACCCAACGCGGACCGTCCGGCGTTTCCGCTTTCCGAAACGTCGCGCCGATGGCGAGCCTACCCGGCACACGCCTGACAGACTGATGAAAGAATCCCGTGTGACTCGTCCCGAGTTTCCGAACCAGGTCGTGCATCGCCAGTTCAAAGGCCTCCGGGTCTTCGGCGGCCAGAATCTGATCGCGGGCGCTCTGAGCCAGCGCCGGCCAGTTACTGCCGTTGAAACAGGGATCGAAATAATACTTCTTGACCTTAGTGACCGTTCGCTCGAAGACCTTTCGGCGTTGATCGTAGGTCAGTATTTTGGGTTTGAACTGAGATCCGCCGTGTGCCATCTCCAATCACCGTCCATCCCGCCCAGAAATAGGCGGGTATATCGTTTCCAAACTCCTTCAGAAAATCCAATTGCGCCGCGCGAAGAGAATCGGCCACGGTTTCGCCCTTGGCGATGTGCGCATAAAAGCGCGTCATCAGAGCTGCCGAGGACCGATCCTCTACGTCCCACAGACTTGCTAGAACGCTGCGAGCGCCGGCCATGAGAAAGGCGCGTGCGAGATTCATGATGCCTTCCTCGCCCTGCAGCTTGCCCGTTCCGGTTTCACAAGATGAAAGCGTCACGAGATCCGCGTTTAGTTGCGCATGGCGAATCTCGCGCGCTTGCCATAATCCGTCCTCCGATTTGGCGCCGGGGGCCAGTACGAACCCGGCGCGGTCGGGTTCTTCATCGCTCCCAATCGCATGAGCAGCAATGTGGATCACTCGAAAGGTGCGCAGCGGCTCGGCCTTCAGGGCGGCTTCTGATGCATCCGCTCCAATCAGCGTCACATTGCGCGCTCCAAACACGCGCGCGGCCAGCATAACCTCCACACTAGCGTTCGGCAGCGGCGTCAACTCATTGTCCCCGCCTTCCAACCAGGAGCGAGTACTGGATGCGATTGTTGGTTTCACAGGATCTTTGGGTGCGTAGGCAATGCCCAAGTATGGCGCCGTAGCCACGGTTTGCGTCGGCAGGTTGCGGAGGAGCTGCAAAGCTGTACCCGAAGGGGCCTTAGTAACCGCCGCGACTTCCATTAACCGTCGGCCATTGCTATCGAGTAGTGCGCTGAATGGCAAGAGGTGCAGCATCCCATCGGGCACGATAATCACCGCAGTTATATCGGGAGCCATCGCCGGCGCGATCAACCAGGCGAACAACTGCCGCGCTGCGGCGACATTGTCTTTTCGAGCCATGGTGTCCTGAAGAAAATCCCGAGCAACCTTTTCAATGCGGCGCCGTGAAGGAAGCGGATGCGCCCGGACACGTCGGGCCTGGATTTCGAGGCAATATGACTGTTCATCGCTTAAAGCGTATTCGAGAAGAACCTCGCCGGGGCGCAGGCTCTGCTGGACGCGGCTCAGCGGCACAGGCCGCGTGCGCATCATCAGCTCCTCTCGATCGCGGCGGTATTCAATCGGTGCGAACGCAGCCTCCGCGTCTTCAAGCCGAGCTAAAAGGGCCTTAGCTTGGGCAGGGGAACGAACCTGGCGTAGTTGTCGTTGAACCGCCGCAATTTTCAATTCGGCAGCACTCGGTTGTTCACCGGGAGCGCTCAAGCGGTGATAACGCATCGAATCGGCCACCACTCGCCCGCGGGCGGTTTCGAGGACACGAAATGCGCCCGCGAAATTTTGGTAGCGGTTCAGCTCCAATTTGAAATAGCCGAGGTACACCGAACTCATAGCCGCGATCAATGAACTTTTAACCCGCGGGCTCGAAGCATTGATCATCATGCCCTCGATGATGTCCGAGGCCTCCTGATAAAGGCTGCGCGCTGTTCTGGCGCGGCCCAGCGCGGCTTCAATCTCCGCTTTGGTGGCCAGATAGATGGGAAGGTCGTACGTCTCCTGCACTCGCCGGATAGCATCCAGCGTTTCATTGATTGCGGCTTCGGCGGCCGGCAATCGCCGCTCGCTCAAGTAGAGATTCGCGAGATTCGAGAGGCTCTCGGCGATCATCCGAGGGAGGCCGGCTGAGCGCGATGCTGCTGCCGCTTCCTGAAACGATCGCTCGGCACGCTTGCGGTCAGCTGCGGCTGAGGCGATGAGTCCCGCTTGGTTCAGCAGCTCTGCTTCACAGCCGAAAATTTTTTCGTTGCGGCAATACGGAAGTGTTTGCTCGATCAGCGGTTCCGCTTTCGCCGGCTGCCCGGCCAGGCGCAGTGCGCGAACTTTGCCGATCACCGTCTGAATGGGAACTCCCATTTCGGGATGTTCGCTCGCCAGTCCCAGCGCGCGGTCAAAGACGCCGATCGCGAATTCGCTCATGTTGTTCACAGCAGCGCCGTTGCCAAGCCAGGTGAGAAATGTGATTGCCGCGCCAACGTCGCCAAGGTCCTGTGCGGTCTTGATAGCCTGGTTGAGCATAATGACCGCTTTGCCGTAATCGCCGTTAACGCCCGCCACGATTCCCAATTCACCCCGCGCGCGGTTCTGCCATTTGGCGTCATGGATTTGCTCTGCGATCGCTTGAATCTGCGTCCAGTCGGACGCGGCGGCGCGGGTATCAATGTTCCAGGTCAATGATCCCTTTGAGGGCCAGGCCGCGAATCTTTAATCGCGGGTCGGCCTGTACCACCGGATCAAGCAGATCGCGCTCGACCTGCTCCCTCACCTCGGCGTACGACCCGCTTTCAACGTCACTGTGGAGCCGTCCAAACTTAGCTGCCAGTTCGTTCCGCCGATCACCGCGCGCTCGGAACTTCGTCTCCGCTTCGGCATATAACGGCCGTGCGGCCCGCCAGTTGCCAACAGCAGAGAGCCGATCCGCTCTGTCCAAGAGCGAAGCGGCGTCTCCGGCAACAGCTGAAGCGCAAACGATATGAAACGCCAATAATGCACCGCAAGGAAACCCAAGCGCGCGGAGCATGTAACGCATAACCAAGTACCTCCATGACTTCGTGATGCCGCGGCGCTGTCGCGGCAAAAATCAACCGGCGCCGACACGCTGAAGACGCCCTCTCCCCCAATGGTTGAGGAGCCCGGTACATGCCGAAGCTTGCCACACGCGCGGCTGACCGGCGCAGGCGCGGAGTGGAGAAAACGATCCAAGCGATTCAGCAACAGATCAACGCGATGGGCGCCGATCTGTTCGAAGTGGGTGCTTATAAAGCAGCCACCGTGAGCGACCGCGAACCCGAAATGATGCTGCGCACATGGGATCGGCAAACCTTGCTTGCGTCGATTCCCTGGCTGCGATTTCAGAACCTTCACGGCCGGAACATTTACATCCGGCCCAAAGGCGAACATGCGCTCAGCTTGGTGGATGATTTGAAGGCCATCCCGCTGGAGCGCATGAAATCGGAAGGATTCGCGCCCGCGGTTGTCGTCGAAACTTCTCCGGGCAACTTTCAGGCGTGGCTCAATCACGGCCGCACTCTTCCGAAGGACTTGTCCACAGCGGCGGCGCGGGCGCTCGCCGAGCGCTTCGGTGGGGATCGGGGAGCAGCCGACTGGCGGCACTTCGGGCGGCTTGCTGGCTTTTCCAATCGTAAGGAAAAGTACCGCAGCGCCGACGGCCTGTACCCGTTTGTAAAACTGATCGAAGCGACTGGCCGAGTCTATTCTCAGGCAGACGGTTTTGTAGCGGCTGCGAAGCAAAAACTCGAAGCCGCAAAAATCGAAGCAGAGCGCCGCAGGAGGACTGTGCTGGCAGTACGCACCACGCCCGCCCACCTGAGAAGCATCACTGATTTCCGGCAAGCGCCGGCCTATGCGGGAGACGGCAATCGAATCGACTTGGCTTACGCAGTGTACGCCCTTTCCCACGGCGTTCCCGAGCCAGAGGTTCGCGCGGCAATCGCGAGCCGCGATCTCTCGCACAAGGGCAATGAGCGGCGCCAGCTCGACTACATCAATCGAACCATTCAGAAAGCATATGAGCGAATCGAGGGCGTCGCACGCGCACGCTGATCGTGAGCGGTTGCGGCTCTCGGCTAACGCATTACGGAATAGAGGAGAGCCGCGAATATCGCCAGAAATAGAATCACGGTTAGCCGTCCGAATCGGCCGCCGTGTGTCCACAGCCAGGTTAAGAACATCAGGTGGCGCATGGCCCCTCCACGTAGCTATTGATAATGACCTTAGCTTTATCATCCGCATGAGCGTGACATCCAACCTGCGAGGAATCCCGATACGAACAACAGCGCCGCGCTGATCCAGCCTGCCGCGAGCCATTGCCATGAGATTTGCTTCCAAAGGGACTGTTTCACTGCAATCGAGTCAGACGTACCAATCCTCGGCGAATGGGTCTCTCTGCTGAGTTCACGCTTCAGAGCTGCGGTTGCTTCTTTGAGTTCCTGAGCCAAAGCAGCGCCGGAACGAACCTGGATACGCTCGGCCGCGGTTGCGAACTGTCCGAGAACCTGTTGCAGCTCGCTCGTAAACTTTTTTCCGCTGTCCTCAAGAACGAGCTCGAGAAGCGTGGCGGCGGCCATGAGCGGATCATCCGGCTTGACGCAAATTCCATGTCGCGCGGTGATCTCCGCCGCGATGCGTGTGTAGTCCAGGCTGGGCCGGGCGCTCATGACGGGAACACGCGGTCGAGCTGCTCAAACAGGTCGCGCTGGATCAGTTTCAGACGCTGCTTGGCCATAATGTGAAATTCCGGCGCGGCGATTGCTTCCTCGAATGTCAGCTTTCGCGCGATCATTTCTTCCATGTCGCGGCCGAACGTGTCCTGGTTTCGCTTGAGGATCACAACCGCGCCGTGGACCTTTTCCGCGCTGTCGCGAAACGCGGCCATTTCCTGAAAGGTCTTGCCTTCGGCTTCGACTCTGCCGAAGAACTCGTTAATCCAGACCACGAGGTTTTGAAACCGCGTCGACTCGGCGAGCTCACGGAAGCCGTTGAGGGTATCCATCAAAGCCTGACCGCCTGTAATGACGGTGTGCACAAACACGCGGCGGCCCGCGGAACGCAAGAATTCGAGCGCGCTGTTCTCCAGCAGATAGTGCCAGAGCGGCAGGAACGTCGAGGCGCCGCAATCGACGACGAACGTTGTGCCGGTATCATTCAGAAACTTCTCCATCAGGTGGTCAAAGCACCGCTGATCGATCCGGTTGTGCTCGTCCCGAAGGTGGATCCGTTCGGCGGCGAGAGCCGAATATTGAGCGAGGGTTCGATTGACCGGGTCCGTGTCCACGCAGTGTACGTGGCGTCCGCCGGACCGAAGGTATTGCGCCAAGATAGAGGCCACCAGGCTTTTCCCGACACCGCCCTTTCCCTGGAGCGTGAGATGGATCGTAGTCGGCCTCGCAGCGCTGTTTTCTGAATTGGTACTCAGGCTCACGTCCACCCCCTCAAATCAGTTTTTCCGGCTTGATGTCGGGATCGTAGTGGAAGCCAGGCCGATTCTGCTGGCGCTCGCGCAGATTGGCCAATGGATCGTGCGGTTTGTTCACAAGCTCCGGCGTCGCATTGTCGGTTATGGTCCGCAACTGCGCGGTCATCGTCACGAACGCCTCGTCGCTGCGCTCTTTGCGCCGTTCTTTTCGAATTCGAGACAGATAGACACGCAAGGCGTTGTGAGTAATCCTGACGCCCTCCTCATTCAGCCAGTCGCAGATCTGCCTTTGAGTTTGCCCGTTGGCAATGGCGGACTGTATCGCAGGCCAGAGCGCCCGGATCTGTCCGGCAGTTGTCTCGGGACGCCTTTCCCCGCGCCGCTTCAGGCGGGCGCGCGCGGCAGGTATCCAGGACTCAGTCACTTTGCCCTCTATTCATGGGGGGTGCAGCGGGCAACAACGTGCCAACAAACCGCAACATTTTGCGTACAGAGCGCAACATTTCGGCAGTGAGGCAACATAACGCAACGCATCACTAACAAAATGCAACAGATACGCCCCGCAAAACACCGCGAAAACCCGGTAGTGGAACATAAAGGAAGCGCCGTACACCGTCGCCGTCGATGCCCCTTTTGGCCCGCAGAGTCATACAAATCCCGCACTGTACATGTGGAAGCCGCTGCCCGGCGGTTGTACGGCACGTTTGCTCGTGTGTGCCGCCTAATGGATGAGGAGCAGACTGAGCATGGAACGACGCGAAATCAGACTCAAGCCCGGCACGGGTAAGCGCGTTGGAGAAGAAAGCCGGCGGCGCGGCTTCGCTTCATCAAGCGCCTTTATACGCGCGGCCATTGAGAACGAACTCGCTGGGCGAGGCGAAGATCTCAGCCAGGCCGAGGCGCGGATTGCCGCGACTTTGGAGCGTCAAGGGCGTGAGGTCCGCAGGCTCGGCACCGCCCTGCACGCGCACTTCGCGCTGACGGATGCGCTGGCGAAGGTGATTCTTCTGTGCCTGCCGGAGCCGCCCTCTGAGGCTTACGACCAGGCGAAAGCCCGCGCGAAGATGCGTTACGAGCGATTCCTGAAAAGCGTAGCAATCAGCATGAAAGGCGATTCGCGCGCGGCGCTGTTGGAGCTGGTGCAGCATGGCGACTGAGGAGCGGCAATTCCGAATCCGGCCCCGGCGTCCGCGAGTCGTCCGCGATGAAGCGCGCACGTGGACAGTCGCCTTGAAGCGAATCATGCGGATCGCGCGCATGACCAGCAGGCGCCGGCAAGGCGATTCCGCAGTCGCACAGCGCGCAACGGCGCCGCGGCGCTTCAGCCAGCGCTGTGCCGTCCGAGTCACGTATTCGCGAAACACGACGAAAGGACAGTGGCGGGCTCATGGCCGCTATCTCATGCGAGAAAGCGCGGCTGGAGCCGCTTCGAAGGGCCAGACCGGATTCGGGCGCGACGGAAACATCGAAGATCTTCCAGCGACCCTCGACCGCTGGCAGGCTGCCAGCGACGCGCGCTTGTTCAAGCTGATCATTTCGCCTGAATTTGGAGAGCGGGTTGATCTTGAACGACTCGGGCGCGATTTGATGAGCCGGATGGAGCGCGATCTCGACACTCAATTGGAGTGGGCTGCTGTTGTGCATCACAATACCGAGCATTCCCATGTTCACATTGCGCTGCGCGGCATCAGAGATGACGGGACGGAGCTACGTTTGGAACGCGGCTACATCCAGCACGGTTTGCGCGCGCATGCCGAAGATTTCTGCACGGCGCAACTGGGCTACCGAACCGAACTCGACGCCGCCCAAGCTCTGCGGCGTGAGGTCAGTCAGCAGCGGTTCACATCTTTGGATCGAGTGATCCTTCGGAGAGCACAGGCTGTTGACGACGATCCGGACTACCTATGGCTCGCGCCGACGTCGGATTACCTCGAGGCCCGCCTTCGATTTTTATCGGCGATGGGGTTGAGCGAGGCTTCAAACGATAACCGCTGGCGCGTGCGCCGAGATTTCGAAACGGTTCTTCGCGCTATGCAGCGCGCCGGCGATCGCCAGAAAGCGCTCGCAGCGCACGCCGAGATGCTTTCGGATCCACGGCTTCCCCTGGTTGTCACCAACACGCGCGACATCACCGAACTCGAAGGCCGCGTGCTCGGTCACGGAGAGGACGAGGGCGCCGGGCGCGCGTACCTGTTGCTGGAAGGCACCGACGCCAAGGTTCATTTCATTTACCAGAACTCGGCAATCGCTGAAGCCCGCCGCGCCGGCAAGCTGCGCGGGTTCATTTGTAAGCTTTCAGAAGCGACTCGCCAAGCTGGAGATTATGGACTACGGCGACGCCGAGCGGCTTCTGTCAAACAGCGAACATCTGCGGAATTCGGCGCAACGGCTGGCTAAGAAAGGCATGATCCCGGAGGAGGCCGCCGGCTGGGGCGGTTGGCTGGGGCGGTACGAGGTCGCAGTAGGCGAGCAGTTTGCGCTCGGTCGGGGCAGGACCAGCACGCGACAGATTGCATCGCAAGAGCCAGCGCGTTGAGACATAGGAGGCACGTTGCGAATTGAAGTCTCGTTGTGAAAAGGCGCAGGCTAGCAAATTGAATAAGATATGGAGCGGTGCCCGACGCCGCAGAACAATAGGACGTTGAATGTGTTGCTTTTAGATCCCGGCAATTCCGGACTTCTCGTCAGTTTTCGGCATTGAGGGTGGGATGAGATCGTGCGGTTCGGGCCATCCAAGGCATCGAGTGCCATCCCGGTTGCACCCACTCTTGAGCCTGTGTATACTCTTTATGGTGTCTCATTACGTCTCGATACGTATCAGGACGGTGCAATGCCTGTAGTAATCGACGGCAAGACGCTCTACCGGATCGGCGAAGCCCTTGCGGCATGTCCCGTCAGCAGAGCGACGTACTTTCGCTGGCTGAAAGAGCGTAGGATAGCCGATACCCAATACAGGGATCGAAACGGTCGCCGTCTGTTCACGGAGTCCGAACTGGAGGACCTGAAGCACGAGGCGCAGAAGCTGGTTGAGTCTCCGCAAAGCCGCCTGAAATTTGATGAATAGAATATGCTCGAATCGACCACTAAGCAGATCAGGGTTCAAGGACGCCAAAGACCAAGACCGAGGAAGGCCGCCCACGGAAAAGCTCCGCAGCACATCACCCACACCATGACGTTGGAGCCCGAGTCAGAAGAGTTCACGGTCGTCTCGATGTTTTCGGGCTGCGGCGGAATGGACTTAGGCTTCTTGGGCGGCTTCGAGATTTTTGGGCGCAAGTACGAACGGCTGCCGTTCCGGATCGTCTGGGCCAATGAGCACAACGCGAAAGCGTGCGCCACGTACCGGAGAAACATCAGCGCGGACATCATCTGCGGCGATGTGTGGGATGCGCTTTGTTCTCTTCCCCCCAAGGCTGACGTCTTGATCGGAGGATTTCCCTGTCAGGATATTTCGGTCAATGGAAAACGGGCCGGCGCGAACGGAAAGCGCAGTGGTCTGTACAAGGCCATGATCGAAGCAATCAAGCTGTGCAAGCCCACGGTTTTCGTCGCAGAGAATGTCGGAAGTCTTCTAATGCCATGCAATGCCGACTCCTTGCATCAGGTCATGACGGACTTCGGAGATCTGGGTTATACGCTAACGTGCGAATCCTATCAAGCTGCAGACTATGGTGTTCCTCAGACCCGGCACCGCGTGTTTATTGTGGGTACATCATCGGAAGTCAGGCCGTTCGTAAAGCCACCCGCCGAACGGGACAGGACGCACTGGATGTCAGTCAAAGAGGCAATCAGTGACCTCGAGACGCTCGATGAGTGTCCAGAGATCAATCACGTCTGGAGCCGCGCCAACAAGAGTCCCGAACAAGGCGATCGCTTTCTCATTCCCGACCGCCCTGCCTACACAATCCGGGCAGAATGCCACGGCAATATTCAGTGGCACTATCGGCTGAAGCGGCGGATGTCCATGCGAGAAGCGGCGCGGGCGCAGTCCTTCCCTGATACTTTCATCTTCGACGCGATGCTCAGAGAAACGGAACGCCAGGTCGGCAATGCGGTTCCGCCGGTCCTCGCGTGGCATGTAGCTCGAGCTGTCCGCGATGTCCTACAAGGCAAGGTTCCCGATACCCCAAGTCGCCAAGCGAGACGGCCTGCCCTTCAAACGCGACTACCCCTTGAATAGCTCCTTCGAGGGCTTCCAGTCGGTCGCATAACTGTCGGCTAGTTTGAGCCACTCCTTGACGCGCTGCTTAGGTGGAACTGAAAAGCCCCAATACTCCACGAAGAGGGCATCTTCAAGCTCCGCGGCAGCTTTGCGCATCTCAGCCTCGATGTCCTGCAACGACCGAAGCATGTAGTTGCCGCCGCGAGTCTGGTCCGCTCTCATGGCGACGCTCCCTGCGGTGAACAGGTCTCGAGCTTGCGGGCACAACACACCTCGGTAGGTCAGAAGGTACATCGCTGCATCGTCGTACTTTTTCTTCGACCGGGACGGCTTGACCACCCACGGGCACAACAAAGCCGCTTCTGCCCGAAGGCGCCGCTTCTCTTCCTGCTCCAATCCCATATACAGGCGCACCTCAAGATCAAGCGAGTGCTGCTGCGCTGATTCGGGCTTATCCTCCAGCCACCAGAGGCGATCTCCAGGCTTCAAACGGCTTCTGGCGTATTTCCGAATGTAAACCATTTTTTCTGGAATGGACAGGTTGCGGAACTCCTCGTAGGAGATTCCGAATTTCACGAACAGCGGCTCTTTTGCCCCGATCTCCACCTCGAACCGGGGAACGTGCGAGGTCCTGACGTGCATCACGCAGTCTTCGTACCGATTCCAGCGCACTTCGGGCGTGCCCCCTACCTTTCCGTAGAGCAGGTAGATGTACTTGACGTTCGCGTCTCGGCTCCCCTCGAAGACGCTGTTTGCGATGCTCCGCCAAGAGTCGGAATCGGTGAACTTCACTTCGATTCCGAACTGTTTGTATACGATATCTGGAAAGACTTGTGGGCGCGAATTCAGGTCGGCGTTCACGCCTTCCGCTTTCAGTAGTTCCTGCAGATCAGAACGGACCCTGGCTTCAAACGCCGTCGGAACATGAAGGGCTTTGTCGGTCCGGACTGCTGTGGTTAGCTTCGCCACCAAGTCGTCCAGCAAGGCTTCGAATGCGTCTCGGTTCATTTGTGGTCCAATTTTGGCGATGGATCAAGGAAGTTCTCGATACGCTCCGCCAACTTGTTTTCATCACCCAGGCTGCATTCCCAAAGCGTCAGGCACTTCCAGCCGAGCTTGCGCAGCGCCTTAAGCGTTCTCCTGTCCCGTTCTTGGTTCGCCGCGATCTTCATCCGCCAGTAGTCGAGGCTGGACTTCGGCATGCGTCCGAGACGGCACTTGTGACCATGCCAGAAGCAGCCGTTCACCTGGATCACTTTGCGTCGGGAAGGAAACACAAGATCCGGCTTGCCGGGGAGATCAGCGCAATGAAGACGATAGCGGTACCCGAGGCCATGAACAAGTCGACGCACGCGCATTTCCGGCTTGGTGTCCTTCGACCGGACCAACCTCATCTGCGCACTACGGTCTTGGGGACTCAGGTTGTCCATTTGAATTAATTGAGCAAGCAGAAGATGATCATATCATCCGGGCGAGGTCGATGGCATCGCTCGCTCGCAGCTACTCGCGGTCGTGGCCCCGCACGAGCGCTTAAGGCTGCCGTACGACCTTTCCGAAGTTCAGGTCGTAACAGCAGCGCCGCCGAAGTTGAGCAATCCCTGGCACTGCCTCGGGGGATAGAATACGCCGATAACGACCCAGGAGTTGTACGGGAAGGTGGTGCCCATGAACAGCAGGGGATCGCGTTCCTTGGAGGACATCCAGTTCAGGTACTTCTCCTTCACGCTCTGGGCGGCGAGTTGCTCGCTGGCCTTCCGGTCGCGCTCCTTGACGTAGAGGACGCCGAGTTCCCAGTCCTCGATCATGGCGCGGTGAGGGCCGTCACTATCGTCGCATCGGAACACGTAGCTGAACTTGAACGGGACTTTCGCCAAATTCTTTGGTCCGTCGCCGAAGAGAGTGAGCTGATTGAAAAGCGCTTGCCACTCGGGCTTCCACTCCGGATCGGCCGGCTCGATCTCAAGGTCCAGCATTTCCGCCGGCCGGACGATGCCAATTGAAACTCGGTCTGAGTCGTACAGTGCCTTCCATTGGTTGAGCGTTCGGACGGGCATTTTCTCGATGATTTCCCGGCGTTCGCGCCAACCATCCTCGGTTGAAAGTGGAGGCCCAAGAATGCGGATGGAATCCAGATCCGGTCGGCGGCTCTCAGACCGATTGTCGTTCCCGGCACCGCGACTGGCGAGACCCACGTTGATCCACTGGTACTTGTGGAACTGCTGATGCTGGCTGCGGTAGCGGTAGTCAACCGGATAGAGCCGGACCCACTCATGGTTGCGCGTGATCCCGGCCGTGCACACCAGCTCCTGATACCCGCGGGAAGGATGCGGGTAGGTCATGACGGTGATCAGAACGTCAGTGGGTTGGTAGTGGGTGGACTTCGTCACCGGTCAGCTCCACAACAGGCAGGTTGGTCAATGCGGCGATGTGCTCGGCAAGGCTGGTGCGATGACAGCAGGCAGGATCAGCCTCCATGCACATCAAGGCACTGGGCTTTGATTTTACGAGAGCGATGGCTTGCGCCACTGCGGCTTGCTTGCTTTTGGCGAGTTCGGACGCATACCAGTCGAACAACTTGTTGTAGGTTTGCGGGTCGCTGAGGTTCTGCCTGCGATCGGAGGGTACGCCCAAATCCGGTATGTGGACGTACTCTATCCCGAGGTCGGCCGCTATGCGTTCAAGCGTGCTCTTGTGAAAACCGTATCGGCGGGCAACCGGGTTACATCGCACGTCCATCAGCCGCGCGATGCCGGCGCGCAACAGCCGATCCATCAAGCCGTCGACCATAAGACCTGCGTAGCCGACCTTGTAGACAGCGATCGGCGCCTTCGGCAATTTCACGCCTCTCTTACTGAGATCGTGACTGTTGGCTGTGTACCAGGGGTAGCGGCGGTAGACGTCTGCGACCAGGTCACGTAACGGCATGCCCGCGTACTTGTCGAGGATACGGTCGATTTCGGCGGCGAACCCGAAGGCCAGATCGCGGGGCTCGTCCTTGCGAAAGCCGAGCAGCCGGACGCCGGTGTTTGTGGCCTCTATCCAGCCCTCCCGCGCAAGTTGCGCGAGGTCGTAGTAGAGCGTGAACGAATAGGGTCCGAACTTGTAAGGCACGAATTCATAGACCGCGCTTCGGGGCGAGTCCTCGGCTTCTTGGCTCAACAGAAAAGCGAGTTTGACAAGGTGAAGCTTCGAGGCGTGGCCATTGAGCCGACTAAGAATTCTGAGAATCGTGCTCCGCCGGGTTGTCATGCAGTAATCCCATCGCGAAGCCGGTGCACAAACCGGTTCGCATTCGTGGGCGAGTCAAGCATAATGGCTATATTCAAACACATCAATGACTTCGACGGCGGCTCATCGTAAACAGACCCTACAGGCAGAGAGCCTCAACCTGCAACGTCGCTCGGCACACACCAAACCCTTCAACCCCTAATGAGTGGGATGCCGATTCGCGGTCGGCGGAATAATGCCTGGCTGCAAGGCCCCAAGGCGTCCCGGAGAAATACTATGCCGAGCGATTTCATACCAGACCCAAAGGCAAAGGAACCGGTTCACTCCATTGGTGGCGAACCGCTCGAAGGATCAGGCTTCGAAGACGAACAGCCGGAAGACGGCTTTGAAGACGGAGGCGACGATGGCAACAACTGATCGTCCTCAGGCTCAAACCGTCAAACGCGACTTCCGGCAGGAAGCGACGGACGCAATTGTTCGCATGCTCGAAGAGGGCGTCGCGCCGTGGCAGAAGCCTTGGCAAGCGGGCACCATCGCGACACCATTTAATCCCACAACTGAAAAGCCGTATCGCGGCGGCAATGCCGTCTATCTCATGGCGGTTGCCGCCCGGCGCGGCTACGACGATCCCCGATGGATGAGCTACAAGCAGGCGCAACAACGCGGCTGGCAGGTCCGTCGAGGCGAGACCGGAACGCAGATTGAATATTGGGAGTTTCCGTCGGCGTCGCGCGAGCGCGAACATCGCGGCAGCCAGCCGGATTCCCAGCAGGGCGACAAGCCCGCACCGCGGATGATTCACCGCATCTACACCGTATTCAACGCGAAACAGATTGACGGAATTCCGCTGTACACGCCGAAGCAGCGCGCCGAGTTCGAGGTCGTACGCGCCGCCGAATCCATTCTGGAGAACTCCGGCGCGCGCATCCTGCACGATCAGAACGACAGGGCGTTCTATAACCGCGACGCCGATTCGATCCACCTGCCGCCGAAAGCAGCATTCGCTTCCGCGCCTGATTACTACGGAACCGCGCTGCATGAACTCGCCCACTGGACCGGCCATCCGAGCCGCCTCAACCGGCCCACGCTGAATGAAAGCTATCGGTTCGGCGACCTCAATTATGCACAGGAGGAGTTGCGCGCCGAATTGACCAGCTTGTTCCTCGCTGCGGAACGCGGCATTCCGCACAACCCGGCGAGCCACGCGGCCTACGTCGGTTCCTGGCTCCAGGCGCTCCGGAACGATAAGAACGAGATCTTTCGCGCCGCGAAGGATGCGCACCGCGCGACTGATTTCCTGCTGGCTCTGGAGCTTGAACAATCCGTGGACAAGGCCCTCAAGGCGGGAGCACCGCAACTGCGCCGCGAAACTGCGGAGTATGTCGCCGCCTACGAGCCCGGCTCAGGAACGGTGGATCTTGAGCAGAAGCGCACGGCCACTGAGCACCGTGCCCCTGCTGAGCGCGATCCGGCCGAGAAAGCGGAACCGCTCGCCGAAGCAGAAAAAGCCGCTGAGCAAATTCTCGACGATCAGGTTCAATCGTTGCCCGAGCCCAGTCCGCTCAAGAAATCGTTTGCCGCCGCGCAAGAGATGACCCGAAGGGAGCTGAACCAGAGCGCGCGCACCTTCGTCGCGGATACGGCCAGCGGCGTCTACCGGGGCGAAATTATCGGCGAGACCGAATTGCACGTTGTGCAAAGGCTCAGCCCGCAGTCCACGGTCGCACACATGAAATCGCTGCTGGAGAGGGTTCCGCAGGTCGGCGAAAGCGTCGCCATCTCTTATTCGCAAAGCCGGGCGATTGTGAATTCCTTCGAGCCGCGCGAGCGCACACGGGCACTCGCCCGGTAGGTGAACCATGCGCGAAAAATCGCTCTATGAATTTAACTGTCTGTGCGGCCGGCGGTACGAAACCGCCGATAGTGCCGCATTTACGTGCACCGCCTGCGGGCGCATGCTCGCCATCGAATGGCGCGCCGTGAGCACGCCGCCAGAGCCGCTTCTCCTGAATGAAGCGAGAGAGCCGCAAGATGAGCCGGCAACCTGCCCTGTATCGAATCCCGCGTGATCCGGGATTCATCGGCGCGTACAACTGGAGGGCGACTCTGTTCGGCATCGCCCTCCTGCTTTTTTCGAACATTGCGGCGACACAGTATATTGCTGCTCGCTTTGCTTATCAGCCTGTCTTGGGCGCTCCCCTGATTCGCTTCCATGCGGTTGCCATTTATCAACCATTCGCCTGGGCCGTCTGGGTGTGGCATTACTCGAACGCGGCGAACCCGAGAGTGAAGATCCCGGTTCTGACCGGAGCCGCGATTGTCGTGTTCGGCTCAATCGCAACCATGGCGGCCTTCTTCGTCGTCAATTTCCGCCGCGTAAAAAAGCTGTCTGAAAATGCCGAGGACATTCACGGGTCCGCTCGATGGGCCAATGAAGCCGACATCCGGCGGACAGGGCTGCTCGATTCTCTACACGGCGTTTATGTCGGCGGCTGGTACAACGCGCGCGCCGGACAGCTCCATTATTTGCGGCACGACGGCCCGGAACACATCCTGGCATTCGCTCCAACCCGTTCGGGGAAAGGCGTCGGACTGGTCATTCCTACGCTCCTCGCCTGGAACGAAAGCGCGGTCGTCTACGACATCAAGGGCGAGAACTGGGCCAAGACCGCCGGATTCCGCCATCAGTGCGGACACCTGTGCTTCAAGTTCTCCCCTGTCGAGCCAGGCAGTTCCTCGCGATTCAATCCTCTGGCCGAGTTGAGGCTCTACACTGCGCGGGACGTCAGCGATGCGCAGAATGTCGCCGACATGATCGTCCGAACGGGCGAGGACAGCCCGCAAGAGCGGTATTGGCAGGATGCTGCCGCTTCGATTACGACCGGAATCATTCTTCATGTGTGCTACGCCGCTGCTGCCGAGGGCCGTGTCGCATCTCTTGCTGACTTGGCGGGCGTTTTCACCCGACCCGGCATCAGTTTCCGAGACACGCTGAACGAACTTCTGAGCTATCCGCATGACCCGGAGCACAAACACAAATGGCGCACGCCTGATGGTGATCTCACCGCGACTCATCCCGTGGTTCGAGAAAAAGTGCAGGAGATGCTCGACAAGGAGGATAAGGATTTTTCGGGCGTTCTCTCGACGGCAAAAACCGCGCTCACTCTGTACAGCGATCCACTCGTTGCGCGGAATACGTCAGCCAGCGATTTCACGATCAACGATCTGGTGAATAACGAGCGGCCCGTATCTCTGTACCTCGTTGTGCCGCCATCGGACAAGATCCGGCTGCGTCCCCTGATCCGGTTGATCTTCACGATGATTGTCAACCGCCTGACCGAGAAGATGGACTTCGAAGGCGCCGCGCAGAAGAGGAACAAGCATCGGCTCTTGTTCCTCATTGATGAATTCCCGTCACTGAAGCGCATGGAGTTGTTTGCCGATGCGCTCTCCTACATGGCCGGTTATGGGCTGAAGGCGTACCTCATCACCCAGGATGTCCGCCAGATCCTCGACCAGTACGGCACCTACGAAAGCATCGTCTCGAACTGCCAGGTACGGATCGCGTTCGCTCCGAACCAGCTTGAGACCGCGGAGCTCTTATCGAAGATGACCGGAACCAAAACAGTGCAAAAGGCCAGCTTCAATTTCTCCGGTTCGCGGTTGTCGCCGGTGATGGGCTATATCAACGCGAGCGTTGATCACATTGAGCGTCCCTTGATGACGCCCGATGAGGTGATGCGGCTCAAGCCGCCCGAACGGCGCCGCATGAACGGCGAGCAGCGTATCGTCGCGCCAGGCCACATGTTGATCTTTGTTTCCGGGCACTACCCGATCTTCGGAACGCAAATGCTGTATTTCCAGGACCCGATTTTGTCGAAGCGTGCCGAGCTGCCGCCGCCGGCGGATTTCTACACGCTCGAAGACGGGCATCCCGTGCGGCAGCGGCCGGTGGATCGAACGGCGAACATCGTCAGCAAGCCGGAAATCGTGCCCCCGGTTGTCGGCGACAACTCCGCGCTGACTCCCATGGAAAAAGCCTTCTTCGAGGAACTCGAATCTGAGAGGTGAATCATCATCATGCAAAAGAACCGCATCGAGCTAGCCGGATATATCGCGGCGCGCCCGCAAATCCGATTTTTGCCTTCAGGCACGAAAGTCGCGAATGCGCGGCTCGGCGAAAGCTACCGCTACACAAACGGCGATGGTAAAACCGTGACCCATACGAATTGGCACAACCTGGTGTTCTACGGAGAGCTGGGGTCGATCGCCGAGAGCTACGACAAGGGCGACAACATCGAAGTCGAAGGCTCCGTCCAGCAGCGCAAGTTCACGCCGGCGGATGGCAGCCCGAGGACTGTGCACGAGATCATCGTGCGGGCTTGCCACCTAATCGCCCCGCCGCGAAAGCCCGACGCCGCGGAGCAGGCTGATGATGTTGTCGAACGTGAAGAGGCATTTGATGAATGGCCAGCGTAAGCGCGCGTTGGCCGTGCTAGCGGCGCCGGCTGCCGCCGTGACGGTCGCGTTAGGCGCAGGACTTGCTGGGATTCGCATTAATACATCGCCATCGCTTCCGATGGGGCTGTACTGGATCACATCTGATCCAGCCGCAAGCCTGGTCGAGTTCTGTCCACCAGCTCTACAAGATCAGGATTCCGCACGGCGAGGTTATCGAGCGACCGGAGTGTGCCCGGACGGCGCCGCACCGTTGCTCAAGCCTGTGATTGCGCGCGCCGGTGATGTCGTTGAAGTCTCGGCTGGAGGGATCGCGGTGAATGGGAGATTGCTTCCGCACACGGCTCCTTTGTTTGCCGACAGCAAGGGCCGGAAGCTGCGGCCCTGGCCGGCTGGACGTTATCTCGTCGCCGAAGGAACGACCTGGCTGGCGTCTTCCTACAACGACTACAGCTACGACAGCCGCTATTTCGGCCCCGTGCCTACCGACGCGATTCTCCACCACCTTCGTCCCGTATGCACACTGTATTCGTACGACACCGGCGTCAGATCCTCTCCGTCGCAATAGCCGCTGCCGTTGGGAATATCGCCTGGTGCGGGCGGGCTGCCGCGATTCCTCTTAGCCTCGTGTTTCCGCCGCTCGCGCTGGGGCAGCGCAATCGCGCGGCCAGCTTCGCAGTTGCCTTTGCGTATTATGCCGGGGCGAGCTGGCCACTAATTCCCGGCGCACGCGTCTTCTTTGGCCCCTACGCTACGGTCGCTCTCGCGGTGCTGCTTTGGATTGCCGCAGCCTGCATCCTTGCAGCGCCATGGGCAATGATGGGATCCGTTTCGAACGATCGCTCTCCGTGGCGCGGGCCGCTTGCACTCGCCATCGCGGCCGTTCCGCCGATCGGCATTATCGGCTGGGCCTCGCCGCTGACATCGGCCGGCATCCTTTTTCCGGGTACGAAGTGGCTCGGACTGATCGGCACGATGGCGCTGTCGGGCTTGGGAGCGGCATTTCCCAAAAGCACGCTGTGCGCGGCGGTGATCGCGGCCACTGCGGCGCACGCAATTCACCACGGGAAGGTCGCACCGCCGCCTACATGGGAGGCAGTGGATACGGAATTTGGCGGCGCTGGATTCGGTCCGCGTGATCCACTATCCGATTTCGCCGCGGCACAGTGGATTCAGAATAAAGCGCTGGAATCCCGCGCCCGAGTCATTGTATTCCCCGAGAGCGCTGTACCGCGATGGAACGAGGCCACGCAGATGTTCTGGCAACCAACTCTCGCACGTCTCAAGGCGAGCGGGAAAACGATCGTCCTCGGAGCGGGGATATCGAAGCCCGGCACTGAGCAGTTCGAGAACGTGCTCGTGATCCGCGGGGCACAGAACGGCCCCGACCTGCCTCAGCGCATTCCGGTGCCGATTGGCATGTGGCGGCCAGGCACTGCGTCCGGGGTTCCCATGCATCCGTGGGGATCGGGAACGGTCAGCATCGCCGAAGAGCGCGTCGCCGTGCTCGTTTGTTATGAACAGCTTCTGGTGTGGCCGGTTTTCACCGCAGAGCTACAGCACCCCACGGTCATCCTTGGGATTGCGAACGACTATTGGGCTGCCGGTACACGCATCCCGGAAGTGCAATCTGCCGCCGTCACGGCATGGGCCAAGTTATTCGGGATTCCTAAGCTAACGGCGACGAACAGCGCTCGCCGAGAGCTGGTATGATCCCCTTCGGGCATACATGTATTTCGAATGCGTTGCGTTTATTTCTAATATATGGTAGCCTGTCATTGGGAGGCTACCATGCTCAATGAACCAGTCACGCTGCCGGAATCCGACGAAGCCCAGATTCGCGAGTTGAATCGAATGCTCCAGCTTGGAACGCCTGCCCTGGTCGCGGCCGATGGCGAACGCTTGGACCTCCCGGAGGCGGTCTTCCGGCTCCTGAAAGACATCGTCCGCAACATGCAGTTGGGCCGGGCGGTGGTCCTCATTCCGGAGAACCAGCAATTGACCACGCAGCGCGCCGCGGATCTTCTCGGCGTTTCCAGACCCTACCTTATTAAACTCCTGGAAAGCGGCGAATTGCCGTACCACAAGATTGGCAGCCACCGGCGTATTTACCTGAAGGACCTCATCGCGTACCGCAAGCGGCGCGACGCTGAGCGCAAGGCGGCCTTGGATCGGATCGCAAAGGAAGCCTTTGAATCTGGGCTCTATGACCGCACCGGCATACCCGAGGGCGGCGAGGACGAATGAGGGCTGATTACCGCGTCCTGCTGGACGCGTGTGTCCTCATTCCGATGCCACTGGCTGACACACTGCTGCGGATGGCTGAGGAGCCGCGTCTGTATGTGCCGAAGTGGTCGCAGTTGATCATGGATGAGGTGACGAGAAACCTCATCGAGAAATGGGATCTGGAACCGGAGAAAGCGCGTCGCCGCGAGCGAGAAATCCGGCGCCATTTTCCGGAAGCCTGGGTCGAGGGTTTCGAGCCGCTCCTGGAGCTCATGACGAACGATCCGAAGGACCGCCATGTGCTTGCCGCGGCGGTTCGGTCCCATTGCGAATTGATCGTCACTTATAATCGGCGTCATTTCCCAGCCGCATCGCTTCGGACGTGGGAGATCGAAATTCAGGCGCCGTCTGCGTTTCTATGCGGACTCTACGATCTTGATCCGGGACTGTTCGTCCACAAATTGCACGAGCAGGCGCAAGCCATCGGCGTCAAGCTGGAGCGCCTGCTCGACAGCCTTCGAAAGAATGCCCCGACCTTCGTGCAGTACTTTTGCGAAGAGCAGGGCATGCGGCTTCCGTAATGGTGCATGCTGCAGCCACGGGAGCGATTCTCAGCTTGCGTATGCGAGGCAAGCTTTCAAATGTCTCGCGCGTCAGAGAGGGATACTAACCCAGAAGATCCTCAATGGTGTGGCCATCTGTCAGCATGCGGACAATCTGATCGACCGGATGCGTGTGCCTTTCACACGCTTCGCCATGGCAGATCGTCGGATCACGCGAAATTCGTTCACACGCCACCCGCGGCCTCCGCACTTAGTTTAAGGCAACTGTCCTCGACCGTTCGAGCCAAGAGCCTCACCATCGATCGGAGCTGCTCTCGACGTCCAGCTATTTCGGCTGGCATTCTGTGCAGCGATCTCAAACAATTTTTGGCCAATTTGTCGTTACTACGATTACTGCGATTTCGGAACTGTGGAAAGGTGCGGCCAATGCCTTCATCCACTTACGTAGACAGGATTCGCCGCCGTCGGCGCATAACAGCTTTATTTACAATCGAGATTGAATTTCCCAAGCTGAATGTCGCCGGTTCGATCCCGGTCTCCCGCTCCAATAAACATTTAATTATCAATAGCTTATCGAGAAGCCAGCTGTTCCGACAACACCACAAAACACCACAGTGATAGTCTCAGTCATAGTTCAGGAGACACCTGTACTATGCCAAAATCTCGAAATCGCTGGCAGCATGGCTCCATCCGAAAAGTACCCCGCGTCGGAGGTTCGTGGGCGTGGGAATACCGCTACCGTCAGACCGACCACGACGGAGTGCGGCGCATAAAAATGCAGACCTTCCCAGCCTAAAAATACCCTACGAAAAAAGCGTATGGGAAGCGCTCGCGCCGCTCATCGAACACGTAAACACAGACGCCCTCACTGCAAAGCATCCACGTCCATTCGCCAACGGTCGAAGGTGTCGAGCCTCCGCCACCGTTGCGGCCTCCGCCGTAGCCGCCAGAGCCGGAACCGCCAGAGATGGACGTGGACATTGCGCCACCGCCGCAGCTGGCGACCGTCGAGGCAAAAGCCAAAAATTTATTATTAAGATTTAACTTTATGCTGGCGATGCCATATCCCACATTTTCCCAACCAGACCGTCCAACAGGAAGATGCGCTTCTGGTTTCTTCCTGCCCCGCTCTTTCTCTTCGCAGTAGCCTGCCTGGCGCAGACACAGGAGGCGGTCATTCCCGCCGGCATTCCGCTGCGTGTCCAGATCGATAAGCGTTACCCGATTAGCCCCGGCACAAAAGTAGAGGGCCACTTAATCGCTCCCGTCTATCTTGTTGACCATGAAGTCCTGCCTGTTAACACGCTTGTAACAGGCTCCATTGTCGACACGCGCCCCGTAAACCACTCCATGCGTACCGATGCCGTTCTTAATGGCGACTTCACTCCCCTGGCCACTCCTGAATTGCGCTTCGACCACATCATTCTGCCGGACGGAACCGTCGAGGCGATTTCCACACATGTTGTCCAGCGTAACGGAACAGTTGTGCGCATGAAGTCTGGCAATAAGCCATCGTTGACCCAGCAGGCTGAAGAGCAGATCCGGCAACGCGAACACGACGCGCTTGACCAGATCAGAAAACCAGGAAAATCCAACCGTCTGCTCCAGATGCTTTACGGCGAACTTCCCTATCATCCACAACGTATCTGGCCGGGAACGCAATACGATGCCGAGCTGACCTCTCCGCTCTCGCTCGCGCAGAAAGATCCTCCCGCGCCGCTGCCAGTGGTCCAGCCTCTTGATGAAAAGGCCCTGAAAGGGACCATAGAAGCGCGCCTGACCGAAGACCTCAGCTCCGCAACAGCAAAGAAAGGCGACCATGTCGACGCAGTGTTTACCAGACCACTGCTCGACAGTACAAAGACGCACGTTCTGCTGCCGGAAGGCACGCACCTGGAAGGCATTGTCCTTGAGGCAAGACCTGCGCGCCGCCTCGCGCGCAACGGCAAGCTGCGCTTTACCTTCCGTCAGGTAGATCTGCCACAGACTGCCGTGAAACCCGCGCCTCAGCCTGGACCTGTTCTGGAGTCGCCCGTCCAACTGTCTACACGGCATGAGATTCACGGACGCATGATTGCCTCAGAAGCGAACCGGAAGCAAAATGTCCAGATTGACTCCGAAGGCGGCGCACAGGCCACCGGTGGACCTGATAAGTATGTTGCCCCCTTGGTGCTTGGCCTTCTTGCTGCTTCCGCCGGAGAGGGAGACAGCGACAACGTAGTTAAAAACGGCACTGTCAGCAATGGGTTCGGTATCATGGCCCGCATCGCTACTATGGCAACCGCAAATAAAAGTGTCGCTTTGGGATTCGCTTTTTATGCGCTGGCAAAATCTCTATACAAACGCTGGATCGGCAAAGGAAGCAACCTCACCTTCCCGAAAAACACCCGCCTCCAGATCGAACTTTCAGAACGCTGATTGCTCTTCCCACATAGACCGCGGGCTCTGTTCAGCGGGGCCCCTCGGCCCCGTCATCCCGATGCTGGTAGATTGCTGGTCGGCTGTGTAGTAATTTGTCGCAGTTCTAAAGAAAGCATCAAGGCCAATCTACGCATTGCTATCTCCTACATCGAACCGCACTCATCGGCAAGAACGCTGTACGTTTCGCTGGCCAATTTCCGCCCAGCTTTTTCACG
>Ga0209810_1000914_pt1 | contig 51844 bp, 37 predicted proteins | sample Coa_R1_7_FD_187159 | JGI IMG/M metagenome (GOLD analysis project Ga0209810, IMG submission 187159) | Surface soil microbial communities from Centralia Pennsylvania, which are recovering from an underground coalmine fire - Coalmine... | ecosystem: Environmental > Terrestrial > Soil > Unclassified... | reverse complement strand
CAGCAGACGGGGCCTTTGCCGGTGGTCAACCTGTACGGGGAGAGGCCGTTCGGGCAGATGCTGCCGCCGACGATGGCCGCGCCCGTGCCTGCGCAGCCGGTGCCTGCCTGGAAAGCGTTTCTCGGCAAGCCGGTGGTCAGGGTCACAATCGGGCTGCTGGTTGGCATTGGCTTGCTGTACCTGGTCTCGAAGTTTGTTGATATCCCGGAGACGGTCGGCATCTTGAAGCAGAACCTGACGACGCCGCGCGGCATCATCCTTGCCCTGCTGTCGGGCGTGGCTTTTCTGACGGCCTTTTCCATTCGTGGCGTGCGCTGGAAGCTCTTTCTGAACCCGGTTGGCAGGGTCAGCACGTTCAAGGCTATCCAGTTGTTTCTGGTCGGCATCTTCCTCAACTTCCTGTTGCCCATACGCGGGGGTGAGGTGGCAAAGAGCCTGATGCTCAAACGCATTGCCGGTATTCCCATCAGCTGGTCGTTGCCAACGGTGGCGATGGACAAGGCGCTGGATCTGATGCCCGCGCTCTTCATCATGGCCCTTGTGCCGCTGCTGGACATCCAGATGGACATCAAGCTATGGATTGTGCTGGCTGTCGTTGGCGGGCTGCTGGTCGGGCTGATCTTCTTTGTGCTACTGGCGGCCTGGAAACGCGACACGGCCATTGGCTTGCTGCAAAAAATGACGGGCCTGCTGCCGGGGGCTATCGGTAGCAAGGTCGAAGGTTTCGCCACCGGCTTCGTCGACTCGCTGTTGATGGGGGCCAGCCAGCCGCGCATCTTCATTCCGGCCATGCTGCTCACCTGCGTCGCCGTGATTTTCGATGGCCTCTTTGCGATGCTTGCCTTCTGGACGATTGGCTACCCCGTCCCCTTCGGCACGGCCATTTTCGGCTACACCATCTACAACATGTTCTACATTCTGCCCACGCCGCCGGGCCAGGTTGGCAGCAACGAGGCCATCGGCCTGCTCGTCTTCGCTGGCCTGCTCCACCTGCCCGCCGACAAAGTGACGGCCATGTTCGTCTTCTCTCACCCCTGGGCCGCGCTGCTCATGTGCGTCACCGGCATGGCCTGCCTCAGCGCCCTCGGCCTCACCCTCTCCAGCGCCATGAAGGTGCAGACGGGGGCCGAGACGGAAGCGCGCGAGGAAGATGGGCGGGCGCAGGGGAAAGTGAGAGTACAGGGCCAGGGAGCAAGGGTGTAGGCTATATAGGCCATAACGCAGGCCGACCTGAGTGCAGGTTCTGCGTGTTGATCACGGGGCAGGTGCCGTTCGCAGGCCACCCGCCAGAGGTGGCCCTACTATACCAGACGGCTCTCCATGCTCTACGAACGCCCGTAGTATAGTAGGGCCACCTCTGGCGGGTGGCCTGCGCTGTTCGGGTCGCTGGTCATGCGCATGATAAAGAACGTAGTATAGTAGGGCCACCTCTGGCGGGTGGCCTGCGCTGTTCGGGTCGCTGGTCATGCGCATGATAAAGAACGTAGTATAGTAGGGCCACCTCTGGCGGGTGGCCTGCGGCAAGGCTTGCGCTGTAGTTTACTTCTCGACCACCCGCGTTCGGCCCATGCCCATCGCTGTTTTGTAGCCGACGCCGGTGTAGAAGGCCAGTTGGGAGAGCAGGAGGATTTGCTGGCGGACGGTCAGCGGGGCTTCTGGCGTCGTTGGCTCGTCGGGGGCGCGCAGCAGGTACTTGCACATTCCCAGGAAGCCGGTCTGCGGATGATTGGTAAATTTTAGCTGGTGCGTTCTGAGGTGGTAATCGGAGATGATGATGCCCTCATCGTCGCAGTATTCCTCGATGCGCCGTACCTGCACGAAAGGGGCCAGTTCGGATGGGGCCAGTTCCTGCCAGCGTCTCGCCAGCCCTGGAAAGACATATTCTGGTAGCGGCAGGCGGGCATGATGACCGGGGTAGCTTTTCTGGTGCTGGCTGCCCCGGCTGAAGGTCGTCAGCGAGTCAAATTCCAGTATCAGCGGCTCGACGCGACCCAGGCGCCGATTTTGCGCCTGCTCGACCAGTTGCGTGAAGGAGGCGAAGCCGCTCCAGCCCGATGTATCGTTGTCTCCGATGATGACCTCTTCGAGCAGGAACAGGTGCTTGCCGATGCGCATGAAAGGAGGCTGTTCCCCCTGTTTCTGGAGCTGGAAGTTTGTCAGCGCCTCGTGAAAGAGCGGGAAGAGTTCGCCGAGCAGCAGCGTGATGCGCACGGTATACGTTTTTTCGGGGTCGACGGGCAGGAACAGATGCTCGCGTTCGGCCTCGCGCACGCGAGCGGCGGGCAGGGGAAATTGCAGGCTGGAGCAGGTGAACAATCGTCGCTTGTTGCCCTCGTGCAGCCACTGCGCCACTTCCGGCGCGGTTGCTTCCAGCCAGCGCAGCCAGGCCGCGTGAACCAGTTCGCCGGAGAAGGGCATCACCGACCCCTGTTCCAGCGGGCGTACTTTCAACAAAAACGCATACAATTTCGCGGGCGCCGTACCGATAGGGAGCTTTTCCATACCTCAACCTTCCTTTCTACACGCACGATTATACATCAAAACCCATGTATTGAGAAGCTTTATCAGCGATAGCCGCGCCGCAGGCCACCCGCCAGGTATCACATCAGAGTAGAGTACAACGAGCGTGACAATTTATCAACAATAGCCGCGCCGCAGGCCAGCCGCAAGGGGTGGCCCTACGAGAGACGATGCGTTCGTGCCGCTGGGGGAGGGGGCGTCTAGAGTAGGGCCAGCCCCAGAAGCGTTAACGGAAGCCGGGGCGAGCGCCGGGCGGGCCACCGGCAAGGGGTGGCCCTCTTAGGCGTTCACTTAAGCCCGCGCGAGCGCGAAGCAGGCCACCCGCCAGGGGTGGCCCTACTATAGGCGGCGGCTCCACAAACCCTACGATACGTCCGTCTAGAGGAGGGCCACCCCTGGCGGGTGGCCTGGGGCGGCCTTAAGTTAACGCCTATGGGGGTGGCCCTACTCTACGCGACGGTTTCCCAGGTCTCACAAACAATCGTCGTATATTAGGGCCACTGCGGATGGCCTGCGGCGACACTTATGTTCGCAACTCTGAAGTCGGCCTGCGCCCTGACACACGCCTTATCATCCCTTCCCGGAAAGCTCATCCTGTACCGCATTTCGGGCTTTCTCCAGGGCAGTCTCTACATAAGATATGTCGTTCTCAGGGAAAGCCTTCATCAAATATCTCAGGTCGGAGAACGGTTCTGCGTCCATGCGCCAGAGCCGCTCTTCCAGCGTTTGCCAGAAATTGTTAAACGCGGAGCGGTTTTCACCTATGCGCCAGTACATTCTGCGGGCGGCCAGTTGCAGCAGTTCTATATTGCGACTATACGGGTGGAGGACGGCTGCCGCCAGGGCATATTCCAGGGCGCGCACATCCTCGCTTTTCCTGTCGTCCATCAAATACAGGCTGCTGATCTCTTTGAATGTTTCGGATAATCCGTGTGCATAGAAGATCGGCTCTGTGAAGCCTTCGCGGGCGTTTTCCAGAATATCCATTGCCTTTTCGGGCTGCTCTTCGAGCGCGAACATGCCTTTATGCAGGGCAAGATGCCCTTGAGCTGGTCCCTGCCGGTCGAGCAGTTCTTCACTTTGCGCCAGGTAGCGTTCGCTCGTCTTTACTTCCCCCTGATAAAGCAGTGCGGGGATTTGACGGAGCAGGGCGAATCCTACGTTTGGATAGTGTCCAAGCTGGCCGTCGTACTGCCTGTTTTTCTGGAGCTTTGCCAGACCTGCCTGAATCATCTCCTGATTGTCTTGTTGCATGCCCCAGTCCACGTAGGTTCTTCCCAGCCAGTGCGCCCTTGTCGCTTCCAGCGCGACGATCAGCTCGTGGCCTTCGTAGGGAAGGATGGAGCCGTGTGCGGAGAAACACAGCGATTCTGAATCGGTGTTCTCTTTGCGGGCGAGATTTTGCAACAATCTGCCAGCTGTGCGCAGCATGTGGGTCGCCTCGCTAAATCGGTCCTGTTCGTAGTAGAGCCAGCCCAGCCGAATATGGGCCTCTACCGCTGCGGGCGCGGGTACCCCGGCCTGAGCTTGCTCGATCACCTCTTTGAATCTCTGTTCGGCGATCTCAAACTGGCTGCCGGTGAGCGCCATCAATCCCGCTCGTATTGTGCATCGGCTCCATTTTGCCCGGTCTCCGCTTTGCCTGGCCTCGCGCGCGGCGAGCAGCCAGAAGGTGCCTGCCAGTTGCCAGCGGTGCTGCCGGTTGAGTAACTCTGCCACCGCTTCATGCGGCATATGGCGCAGTTCCGGTTCCTGATCGCCTGCTAGTGCGTCTGTTGCCGATTGTTCTTGAGAGGGAGATGATGGGCGGAGGATGGCATCGACCTCAAGACCTGCCCTTTGCAAGAACGCTTCCCGGTTGACGGGCTGCCCGGCCTGCTGGAGCGCCTGCGTGAGGACATCGATGATGATCTGCCGCTTCGCTGGCGGTATATGCGTTTCACCCTTTTCAAGGTGTTGCAACGTTCCCTTGTTCAGTCCACTCTGTTGCGCGAGTTGTCCAAGAGACCAGCGCAGGGCCAGACGATATCCTCTGACCTGCTGACCGAAGCCCTGCCGGTTATAGTCTCTCTTGCGCCAGCCTCTTGCCATACCCTCGTCTTGCTCCCGGTTTGATCTGTATGACGCTGCTGCTCTCGCTTTATGTAAAGGCATTCAGGCGTTGCAAAGTTGCAAAATTGCCGACTTCCTGTGCGCTATACTCCGCCGCGAGTGGAGGAACGCGATCGAGCGTTCCTCCACGATGTTGAGTCAGCGATTGGTGGGAAATTGCTTCCCGCAGAGGAGGGTGTCATGGAAAAGGAAAAAGTGGTCTTCTTCCTGGATTACGCCAATATCAACCGGGCGAGCAGGGAGAAGCGGCTGCGCGTGGATTACCAGGATTTGCTCCGCTACGTCGGCGAGCATCGTTTCCTGGTGGAAGCGTATTGCTATGTGCCGATCAACCCGCGCAATGAGCATCGGCTGGACGCGGAGATTGAGGATCTCTGGCGCTCCGGCTATATCGTCACGACCAAACTGGGTAATATCGCGGGCGGGACGTACAAGTGTAACTTTGATGTCGAGATCACGATGGATGTGTTGAAGGCAGCCTACCAGGTGAAGCCCGACATCATCGTGCTGGCCAGCGGCGACGCGGACTTTATTCCGCTCATTCAGGAGGTCAGGAAGTCCGGCATCCGCGTTGAGGTGGCCGCATTTCCCGAAACGGCGGGAGCCGATCTGCTGATGAAGTGTTCGGGCTTCATCAATCTGGAGGTGTACTACGAAGGCTACCTCGCGGCGCAGGAGAGCGCGGAAGAGGAGCGCGTGGAGGAGCAGTACAAAGACCTCATCGAGTCGCAGGCAGGCGATGATGAGGACGCGGTGAAGGTGGCCGCCCGATCGGAAGATAGCGAGATCGTTGCCCTCGCGCCAGACCTGGTGGCAGACCCTATCGATGATCTGAACCTGTAGCCACGTTCGCGACGAGGAACGACAGGTAAGGCAAACAAAGGAAAAGGAGGATATGCACATGGCTATTGTGAATGGCAGGCGCATTCAGGTGCCGCCGCAGGGCATTACCGGCCAGCAACTGATCCAGCAGTTGAATCCTGGTATGGGTCGGCGGCCAGTCATCCAGCAGGGGGCGGTATTCAGGCCGCTGCAGCCGAACTATACCTATAAGCCGGCGGAGTTGTATGATCGCTTCGGTAATCCGGTCAAGATCACGACCATTCCTGATCGCACGAAAGGCGTGACCTACGGGGGTGATCGCAGCGCGCTCTCGAAGCAGATCATTACCGAGCAGGTCTATGACATCGCCGAGAAGCTGTTCAAGCGCGGCGTCTCCTTTGACGAGGAACATGCCGACTGGATGATTGCCAACGACTACGTGCTGCCGCCCATCTGGCACAGCATCGCTCGCACCACCGATCTGCTGGTGGTCTTCCCGACGGAGTATCCCGAACTGCCCCCGGTGGGCTTCTACCTGAAGGAAGACATCCCGCTCTCCGTCAACGGCCACCTCTACCAGGCGGCCTACCATGAAGCCTGCAGCGACCCACTGACACAGGGCTGGAAGTGGTACTGCGTCTACATCAACCCCGGTAGCTGGCAGCCCGCGCCCATCCAGCGCCCCGGTGACTGGCGCAAGGGCGACAACCTGTGGACCTACTTCACGCTGATCAGTGAAGTGCTGTCGGGGACGGAGGATTAGCAGGCTCAACTGGCCCCGCCCCAGGATAGCCGCAAGGGGTGGCCTGCCTGGCGCTGGCACGGGCTTAAGTGAACGCCTATGGGGGTACCCCTACTATACACGATCCCGTCAGCGCGCTGACAGCGCGCGGTGGAGGCGTATATAGTAGGGCCGACCCTTGCGGTCGGCCTGTGGGGCGGCGGGCGGCCTGGGGCGATACGGTTTATGTTGCAACGCAGAAAGGAGCAGGCTGTGAGTACCTATTCGCGTTACCTGATCAAGTTTAAACATGGCGATTTGCGGTATCTACGGACACAATTGCTTGCAGACCGGTCAAAGGAACATTTCGCCATTTTGCTGGGCAAGACGCGCCAGATCGATGGCTCTACGATTATCACCGTGATCGATCTGCTCTTTCCCGAGCAGGGGGATTATAACCAGCAGAGTGTGGCGTTTCTGCACATCAGGAAGGACTTCATCCACCGCGCGCTGGCGGAACTGACCGGCAGGTACGATGTCGATACCATCATCGATGTCCACACGCATCCCTTTACGCAGGGCATGGTCTCCTTTTCGGCAACGGACAATGGAGATGAAGAGGGCTTCTTCCGGTTTTTGAACGAGACATTCGAAGGAATTCACTACGCCAGCATTGTCTTCTCGCAGCGACAATATTCGGCTCGCGTCTGGACGCTGAGCAACGGTGGTTCCATTGTCGCCAGACACGCGCTGCTCAAGACACAGACGAGTGTGGAGAGCATCGCCAGTTCCGATTTCCGCGAGGACACGGATGAAAGGCAGGAGCGACAGGGGCGGCAGGAAAAAAAAGCGCAGGCAGACGGCGAGGAGATGTTCAACCGCAGCGTGCTGGCCCTGGGACTGGAGACGCTGCGCAGCATGATGCACGAGCAGGTCATCTCCATCGTCGGCGTGGGCGGCCTGGGGTCAATCGTGGCGGAACATCTGATCCATATGGGCTTTCACGAGATCAATGTGATTGACCCGGATGTGCTGGAGATGTCGAATCTCAACCGGGTGGTAGGAGCGTACTACGAGGATGCGCAGCAGCGGCGCCCGAAAGTGGAGGTGGTCAGGCGGCATCTGAGCCGGATCAACCCGAAGGCGACGGTGCGAGCGTACCAGAAGGATGTCCACGACCGCGAGATGGAAGGTGTGCTGGCGCTTTCGGACTGGATGATCGTGGCGACGGATAATCATTCGAGCCGGTTGCGCGCGCAGGAACTGTCGGTGCAATATTTTGTGCCGCTGCTCTCCCTCGGCGTCAACATCAGCGTGAAGGATGGCAAGCTGGAAGACATGAGCGGCGAGGTGATTACGGCCAGGGTGGGCGACTGCCTGTGCCTGCAATGCCTCAACCGCATCAACCCGATCAAGGTCGCCAGCGAGCGGCACCCCGATCAGGGCATTCGCGAGGCGCTGGTGAAACGCGGCTACGTGACGGGGCAGGATGTCAAAGAGCCTGCCGTCAAGACGCTCAACGCCGCCCTGGCGACGATGGCCGTCGAGGTGCTGGTCAACCAGTATACCGAGGCGCACAGGCATGTCCCCGTGCTGGTCTATGAAAACAACGGCTCCATGAGCATTTACGAGGATACCGAGAGCGTTGAACGAAGAAACAAACGCTGCTTCCTCTGTCACATCTGATTGCAGGCCGATCATCTCCGTGCGATTGATCGTATCGTGTGGCTCCTATTGGCCGATCAATTGAGCGCCTTCAGGGTTACGGGGGCCAACAGGCAGACTCGCAGGACTGTGATTGATTGTGAGCATCGCTAATGTATTGGTCAGTAGTCATCGGTGACCGATCAATCGCCGGGGTACAGAGAAAGCGAGCCAGACACAACATATGAAAGAGAGAAACGTCCGGGAGCCTCAGCATCCCCGACAGGTGTCACCATCCGCAAATCAGGCCCACAACAGACTCTCGTGGAGCGCGTTGGAGCAGCAGGTGGTGCGCATGCAGAAGCAGATTGCGCAGGCCAGCCAGCGCGGGGAGAGGCAGGCTATGCAGAGCTTGCAGCAGCGGTTGATGGAATCGGAGGCGGCGCGGCTGCTGGCGGTGCGCCGGGTAGCCGAGGAGAATCAGGGGCGGGACACTGCCGGAGTCGATGGCGTCAAATCCCTGACCTCGGAACAGCAACTGGCGATGGCAGCGGCGATTGCTCCGAGGAACTGGAATCATCAGCCCCCACTGCCCGCCAGGCGCGTCTGGATTGCCAAGCCCGGCACCAGCGAGCGGCGTCCGCTCGCCATCCTGCCCATGATTGATCGCTGCAAGCAGGCGCTGGTGAAACTGGCGCTCGAACCGGAATGGGAGGTGCGTTTTGAGGCCCACAGTTACGGCTTTCGTCCCGGTCGTGGGGCGCATGACGCCATCGCCGCCATTCTGGTGGCGATTGAACATCGCCCCGTCTTTGTCTTCGATGCCGATATCGAGGGAGCATTCGATCATATCGACCACGCAGTCGTGCTGGAGAAGTTGCAAACCTTTCCGGCGCTACGCGAGGCCATCAACGGCTGGCTCAAGGCGGGGGTCATCGATGACGGCACCTTCTACCCGGGCCAGACGGGCATTCCACAGGGAGGCGTACTCTCTCCCCTGTTGATGAACGTCGCGCTGCATGGGATGGAAGCAGTGGTGGCGCAAGGCTCTGCCAGGGGACAGCCACTGCTGGTGCGCTACGCCGACGATTTCGTGATTCTGCATGCTGATCTGAAAGAGCTGCAACAGGCGATCCGGCGCGTGCGGCACTGGTTAGCGATGATGGGCCTGCAACTGCACGCGGAAAAGACCCGCGTCACGCATACGCTGACCCCCTATCAGGGACAGGTCGGCTTCAACTTCCTGGGTTTCAACATCCAGCAGGAGGCGATAGAGAGACAGGCAACGGGCAAGAGGGAGCAAATCGATGTGAGAACGGGCATGAGACGAGAGCGAACATCTATCCAACCAGAGCGCAGGCCATCTCCGCCACTCCCAACGACGGTAAGCGCACCAACGGTGAAAACTATTGTCAGCCCGACGCAGGAGGCGAACAGGAGGCACCTGGCAGCCATCGATCAAAAGTTGCAGCAGTTGCAAACGGCCCCTCAGGCGCGCGTCATCGAGGAACTCAACCCCTTGATTCTGGGCTGGGCAAACTACTACAACGGAGTCGTCCCGGCGGCCATCATGAGCCGCTACGACGACCTGCTGGAGCAGCGCCTGCTCACCTGGGCAGGCAAACGCCACCCCGGCAAAACTCGCGACTGGCTCCTGGGCCGCTACTGGCAGCGCATCGACGATCACAAACGGGTCTTCGCCACTACCAACGGCGTCCAACTGCGCACCTATCGTCAGATGAGCATATTGAAACGATAGCATTGTGATGGGGCAGGACGGAGATGTGTAGTAGCCAGGGCGGAGGCAAGCTCCGCCCCTACTCACCTACGGATTCATAGCTGCCGCTTCGTGGTTGGTAGGGACGGAGCTTGCCTCCGTCCTGACGCCCTCCCGGCGCCTATGTCCCAATACAAGCGAACAGGAAAAGGAAAGCACAACCATGAGCAACACATCACAGGTAGAGATCATCCCTATCTCCTCGCTCAATGCGCTGGAGTATTGCCCGCGCAAGTTTTATTACCAGTATGTGCAGGGAGAAACGCTGGTCAACGAGTTTGTACTGGAGGGGACGCTGGAGCATCAGCGCGTTCACCAGGCCGGGACGCACACATCGGAGGAAGGGGAGATCGAGACGACGAGATTGTACCTCTACAGCGAGACGCTGCGCCTCTCCGGCTTTGCCGATGTGATCGAGGAGCGGGCGGGCCTGCTGGTTCCCGTGGAATACAAACACGGGCAGCAGGGCCAGTGGCTCAACGACCACATCCAGCTGTGCGCGCAGGCGTTGTGCCTGGAAGAGCGGCAGCCCGGCAAGGCGCCCATTGCGCACGGCTACATCTATTATGTCGGCTCGCGGCGCAGAGTGCGCGTCGACTTCACGCCGCAGCTGCGTGCCATGACGAAGGCAGCCATCGTGCAGGCATTGCAAGTTTCTGCGCTGGCAACGCCGCCGCCGCCGCTCTCCGGCGAACTGGCGGCGCGCTGCCCCAATTGCAGCCTGCTGCCTATGTGTATGCCGGAAGAAGTACGACAGCTGCTAGCAAAGAAAGGTGGATATTAGTGCCAACGCTGTATCTGACCGAAGAATACGCCTTTGTCAGGCGTGATGGCGAAGATAGCCTGCTGGTGGAAATTCCCGCGAGGAAGGGCAAAAATGGAGCTGCGCCGACGCCGATGCGTAAAGAACACATCCCGCTGATCAAAATCGATGAGGTGGTCGTTTTCGGAGAGGTCACGCTGACAGCCTCGGCACTGCACCTCTTACTGGAACGCAACATCGAGATCACCTACCTGGGACCCTACGGCCAGTTCAAGGGCCGCCTCTCGCCGCCCTTCTCCAAAAACGCTATCCTGCGCATGGCCCAGTACCGCGCCCACCAGGACATGGCCCAACGCTGCGACCTGGCCCGCCGCTTCGTCATCGGCAAACTTGCCAATCAGCGCACCATGCTGCAACGCTACCAGCGCCGCCAATCCGATGCTGAAATGAGGCAGGCGATTGAGCAGATAACGGCATTGCTGCACCAGCTGGCAACATTGCCGGTGGAACAGGCACATGCTCCGCACCGGCTGGTAGGCGGAGACAACCGGGTCGAGGGTACCCCCCTGGAAACGATTCTGGGCATGGAGGGAGCGGGCAGCGCCGCCTACTTTCAGTGCTTCGGCAAGCTGCTCTCCGACCCCAGGCAGTGGCCGTTCCCAGGCCGAGTCAAGCGTCCACCCACCGATGCGGTCAACGCGCTTCTCAGCTTTGGCTACTCACTGCTCACCAACAAAGTGGCCAGCGCGCTGCAACTCGTCGGTTTCGACCACTACGTCGGCTACCTGCACAGTTCCTTCTACGGACGCCCCTCCCTGGCCCTGGACCTGATGGAAGAATTTCGCCCGATCATTGTGGATTCCATCGTTTTGACCATGCTCAATAAGCGCATGCTGGCGCCCAATGATTTCCTCGTCGAACTGGGAGCCTATCGTCTCAAAGACGAGCGGCGCAAGGTCTTCTTCACGCAATTTGAAGAGCGGCTCAACGAAGAAATCACACACCCCATCTTTGGCTATAAGGTGAGCTACCGCCGCTGTCTGGAATTGCAAGGCAGGCTCCTTGGCAAAGTTCTCACCGCAGAGATTGACCACTACCCCCCATTGCGTGTGAAATAGCAAGCAGGAGATCAAAGAGGGAAGATGAAACGGCAGACCAGAACCCCCCAGCAATCTACCTGCTATGTCGTGGCCTATGATATTCCTGATGACAGGAGGCGCACAAAAGTGCATAAAATCCTGCTCGGATATGGCAAATGGACACAGTATTCCTTATTCGAGTGTTTCCTGAGCAGGAAAGAACTGATCCTGTTGCAAGTCAAACTGGCAGAGCATCTCGAACCCAAACAGGATAGTGTGCGTTTCTATCCCTTATGCGCAAACTGTGTGAGCAAAGTCGAAACGGTGGGAGGGCCACCACCAGCCGAGGAAGTCCTCTTCCTCGTCTAAGCGGAACACGGTTGCGAGAGTCTCAGTGACCCCAACTCCACGCAGAGACTCTCGCAACCCCTCAGAAGGGGGATGAGAGGGAAACAGGCCCAAAAATCCCTGGATGTTTCCCCGCAAATTCCCCCCAAAAAAAGAGACTCTCGCAAACCCTTGATTCATCCCGCTTCTCATGCTATACTACAACCACTCAGGCTAAAGGCCGAGGTTCCCGTTTGCGGGATTGAAACTCAGACAGATTAAGCAGGACGATGCAACTGCTCTGGGGCTAAAGGCCGAGGTTCCCGTTTGCGGGATTGAAACTGATTCAACACCCTAATGTTCTCCATTATTTAGCACATGGCTAAAGGCCGAGGTTCCCGTTTGCGGGATTGAAACTTTTTAAGGAAGGTGGTGATACATAAATGATTGGTACGGCTAAAGGCCGAGGTTCCCGTTTGCGGGATTGAAACCACTGCTTCGTACGACTGGCAATTTAGTATTGGGCCGAGGCTAAAGGCCGAGGTTCCCGTTTGCGGGATTGAAACCTGCATCGACGATTACAAATCTTATGATGCAGCATGGGCTAAAGGCCGAGGTTCCCGTTTGCGGGATTGAAACACCCCGGGAACAGGTAAAGAAGTTTACAGCATCTATGGGCTAAAGGCCGAGGTTCCCGTTTGCGGGATTGAAACCCTAAATCATACACTGCAATTGTGTGAGCATTCTTGGCTAAAGGCCGAGGTTCCCGTTTGCGGGATTGAAACCCTGCTTTGTCTTTTGCGCGAGCTTGAGAGCCGCTTGGGCTAAAGGCCGAGGTTCCCGTTTGCGGGATTGAAACCCCTGAGCAAGCCGCTCTTTGTAACTATCAGAAAATGGCTAAAGGCCGAGGTTCCCGTTTGCGGGATTGAAACCCTTTAAGATGGTACGGTTTTACTAGCTGATGCTAGGGCTAAAGGCCGAGGTTCCCGTTTGCGGGATTGAAACAATGTACGTAGGTTCGCTCCATGAAATTTATCTCCTGGCTAAAGGCCGAGGTTCCCGTTTGCGGGATTGAAACTCGGCTTGGGAGGCATCTGCGTTAGAAACAACAGCAGGCTAAAGGCCGAGGTTCCCGTTTGCGGGATTGAAACATGTAGTAACGTACTCTTACATGAGTTTAGCCTTAGGCTAAAGGCCGAGGTTCCCGTTTGCGGGATTGAAACTACCAGTCACCTCATCATAATGAGGGTGTGAATCAGGCTAAAGGCCGAGGTTCCCGTTTGCGGGATTGAAACAACACCAAATGTGCCTCCTTTTGGGCGGCCATAGCGGCTAAAGGCCGAGGTTCCCGTTTGCGGGATTGAAACCCCTATGGGCGGGCTTTTTGCTTCACGATCAACGCCGGCTAAAGGCCGAGGTTCCCGTTTGCGGGATTGAAACTTGAGACAGATACAGGGAGGGAACTATTATGGACACGGCTAAAGGCCGAGGTTCCCGTTTGCGGGATTGAAACTCTTTGCAGGTGTGTTCTTACTTGAACAGATCATAGGCTAAAGGCCGAGGTTCCCGTTTGCGGGATTGAAACATACTTGACAAAAAGTTCCCAGAGTAGCTGAAGTAGGCTAAAGGCCGAGGTTCCCGTTTGCGGGATTGAAACCAACTTGATGTCGACCTGGAGCATCGAGAATATGTAGGGGCTAAAGGCCGAGGTTCCCGTTTGCGGGATTGAAACCAATCAACAGTATGCTCTTATTGAGTCGTTACGCGGGCTAAAGGCCGAGGTTCCCGTTTGCGGGATTGAAACTTCTTATAGCTTCAAATGCATACCGTCCCACCCTCATGGCTAAAGGCCGAGGTTCCCGTTTGCGGGATTGAAACACCTTGAGCCGCGCTGGTTGCCTCTGTGCTGTCGTGGCTAAAGGCCGAGGTTCCCGTTTGCGGGATTGAAACGTCCAATGCAGCCGTCACAATACCCAACCAATGTACGGCTAAAGGCCGAGGTTCCCGTTTGCGGGATTGAAACTGCCGTCATCATCGGCCCCATTGGCCTTATGGTCATCGGCTAAAGGCCGAGGTTCCCGTTTGCGGGATTGAAACTCATCATCCTCGTTTTTGCTGGCGCGGAATTCGCCGGCTAAAGGCCGAGGTTCCCGTTTGCGGGATTGAAACTATCTCCTCCCCATCAATAAAGATGAGACTTTCTCCTTGGCTAAAGGCCGAGGTTCCCGTTTGCGGGATTGAAACATTCAGCTGCGATGCACGTGTCTCACAGCGGGTCAAAGGCTAAAGGCCGAGGTTCCCGTTTGCGGGATTGAAACGCAGGGCGTTTTCGCCTCATGAGCGCCTCACAACTGAGGCTAAAGGCCGAGGTTCCCGTTTGCGGGATTGAAACTCCAGTCGAAGGCGTGCGCCCACAATCAGCGGGGTTGGCTAAAGGCCGAGGTTCCCGTTTGCGGGATTGAAACTTAAATCGTTTCTTAATGACAAAAAAAACGCCGCTGAAGGCTAAAGGCCGAGGTTCCCGTTTGCGGGATTGAAACAGCTCGAGAAGGAAGGAATCGTGAAAGCAAAACACAGGCTAAAGGCCGAGGTTCCCGTTTGCGGGATTGAAACGTTCCATTGGGTCTCAATGTCGGCCATAAAAGCGCCGGCTAAAGGCCGAGGTTCCCGTTTGCGGGATTGAAACGTTCGTTAAGCTCGCTGCTAAGGCTGTCTATTTGGGCTAAAGGCCGAGGTTCCCGTTTGCGGGATTGAAACATTTCTTTTTCGACAAGAAAATAACGATATATTTTCGGCTAAAGGCCGAGGTTCCCGTTTGCGGGATTGAAACGCAGGGCGTTTTCGCCTCATGAGCGCCTCACAACTGAGGCTAAAGGCCGAGGTTCCCGTTTGCGGGATTGAAACTCCAGTCGAAACTGGATGTGAGTCACGAATCAGCCTTTGGCTAAAGGCCGAGGTTCCCGTTTGCGGGATTGAAACGGTAAGCTGCCAGTTGTTGTACTTCATTGCCATTGGGGCTAAAGGCCGAGGTTCCCGTTTGCGGGATTGAAACAGGCCGCCACGCGCAAGCTTCTGAAATTGGCGCAAGGGCTAAAGGCCGAGGTTCCCGTTTGCGGGATTGAAACTCAATACCGAGAGCGAACGCTGCTCCCCATGTCCATTTGGCTAAAGGCCGAGGTTCCCGTTTGCGGGATTGAAACCACTTTGCCGGTTTGGCCGCTTCTCTCAGCAACTCCGGCTAAAGGCCGAGGTTCCCGTTTGCGGGATTGAAACTTTCCTGCTGGCACAGGCCCGCAAGCTGCCGGCTCCGGCTAAAGGCCGAGGTTCCCGTTTGCGGGATTGAAACATCATTGGCTTCTTCTGGAGGCTGGGCGCGATGTACTAGGCTAAAGGCCGAGGTTCCCGTTTGCGGGATTGAAACCCGGCGTCATGTGCGCGCCTTGCCGTGTTTCGTTTTCCGGCTAAAGGCCGAGGTTCCCGTTTGCGGGATTGAAACTTCTCACGTAAATGAGCATCTTTGTTTCTCCTTATAGGCTAAAGGCCGAGGTTCCCGTTTGCGGGATTGAAACTTGCTTCTTCTTCCGTACGACCAGCCGACCAGATGCGGCTAAAGGCCGAGGTTCCCGTTTGCGGGATTGAAACTATAACCTCTCTAATGTCTGCTCGTTCCGTTTGCGGGGCTAAAGGCCGAGGTTCCCGTTTGCGGGATTGAAACTGAGGAAATAACCGATTTTTCAGACGGTCGAGGGACAGGCTAAAGGCCGAGGTTCCCGTTTGCGGGATTGAAACCTTTGGCAGCCCTTAAGCTACAATCCAAAGATGCTTCGGGCTAAAGGCCGAGGTTCCCGTTTGCGGGATTGAAACGCCAGAAAGAATCCAAGGAGTATTTGTTGATCACCATAGGCTAAAGGCCGAGGTTCCCGTTTGCGGGATTGAAACGCGAAGTGGCTTCCTTGGCAGCCAATAAAATAATCGGCTAAAGGCCGAGGTTCCCGTTTGCGGGATTGAAACTCCTTTGGACATTAGGTGAACACTATGACAAGAAAACGGGCTAAAGGCCGAGGTTCCCGTTTGCGGGATTGAAACCTTTCGGGAGTGGCCGTGACCCTCGATGCGACAACGGCTAAAGGCCGAGGTTCCCGTTTGCGGGATTGAAACTTTTCCCGGCCCATTGACCTCTGTGCATGAGATCGTTGGCTAAAGGCCGAGGTTCCCGTTTGCGGGATTGAAACAACACGGGTGCTACGCCAACGGTTACCATCACCCCGGGGGCTAAAGGCCGAGGTTCCCGTTTGCGGGATTGAAACTTCCTCTCTCAGTGTTCATCAAGGATGAACATTGATGGGCTAAAGGCCGAGGTTCCCGTTTGCGGGATTGAAACAACTGAGCGAGATACGCACCCGCAGCCTGCGTGAAACGGCTAAAGGCCGAGGTTCCCGTTTGCGGGATTGAAACTTTGATGATATTGAGTAATAACCAGCCAAATGCAAGGCTAAAGGCCGAGGTTCCCGTTTGCGGGATTGAAACCTACGTCATCAAGATTGACGCTTCAGCCGAGTCAGGGGCTAAAGGCCGAGGTTCCCGTTTGCGGGATTGAAACTCCTCCATGACAATGCTGTCTGTTTTTTCTACTAAAGGCTAAAGGCCGAGGTTCCCGTTTGCGGGATTGAAACATATAATTCCTGTAGCCCAAAGAGCTGCTAAGACAGGCTAAAGGCCGAGGTTCCCGTTTGCGGGATTGAAACGCTTGACATGGAAATACTCCTCCTTGCCCTTTGCGGGGGCTAAAGGCCGAGGTTCCCGTTTGCGGGATTGAAACTCGTATATTTGCCATTGCCATTTGCATGACCGTTCCCGGCTAAAGGCCGAGGTTCCCGTTTGCGGGATTGAAACGTCGATACTGCTTTAGGATATTCCCCTTGCAGTGTCATGGGCTAAAGGCCGAGGTTCCCGTTTGCGGGATTGAAACTACCTTATTAAAGCAAGAAAAACACTAGTTATGCGACGGCTAAAGGCCGAGGTTCCCGTTTGCGGGATGGGGATGGGAATAGTGGTACATGGTCGCGTATGGCGCGATCTCAATGGTGGCTAAATGGTGCATTCGCCTTGATTCAAGGCTCAGTTTGCTGTGAAGATGAGTAAGTATGTAAAGCTATCTGGTCAGATGGGGATGGCTGTGGAACATCCCTCGAACTTACTTGGCGAATGCGCCACGAAAGGCTTACGGCGCTCAGGATGACAGGTCACGACCGGTTTGCACCGCGCTGTTAAACTGCGCTTCGTAGAGGCGACGGTAAAGGCCCGATTGCTGGAGCAGGGCGGCGTGAGGGCCGCGCTCTACGATGTGGCCTTCGTCTATGACGAGGATCTGTTCGGCTCGCTGGATGGTGGAGAGGCGGTGGGCGATGGCGATGACGGTGCGACCCTGCAATAGCGTGTCCAACGCCTGCTGGATCAGGCGTTCGGCCTGGGAGTCGAGCGAACTGGTGGCTTCGTCGAGCAGCAGGTAGGGGGCGTGGCGCAGCAGGGCGCGGGCGATGGCGACGCGCTGCTTCTCGCCGCCGGAGAGCCGGTAGCCGCGCTCGCCCACGATGGTGTCCAGCCCGTCCGGTAGCCGTTCGACCAGATCGTGCAGTTGCGCGGCGTCGATGGCGGTCTGCAATGCGGTTTCCGAGACCTCCGGCGCCCCGTAGCACAGATTTTCGCGCAGGCTGGTGTGGAAAAGAAACACGTCCTGCGTGACTACCGCAACGCGACTGCGCAGGTCATCGTTGGCGATGTCGCGCAGATCGATGCCGTCGAGCTTCACGCAGCCGGTCGTCGGGTCATAGAAGCGCGCGGCCAGCGAGAGGATGGTGGATTTGCCCGCGCCGCTGGGGCCAACCAGGGCCGTGAGCTTGCCGACGGGCGCGACGAAAGAGATGTTGTGTAACACCTCCGGCCCCTTGCCATAGGCGAACGAGACGTGTTCAAAAGCGATGCCTTCTGTCGGGTGCGCGGGCAGCGGCAGTGGCCGTTCGGTCTCCTTCACAGATTGCGGCAGATCAAGGAACTGGAAGACGCGGTCGAACAGGGCCAGGCCGCCCAGGATGGTCGCGTTGGCCCCGGCCAGCGAGGAGGCGGGGCGATAGAGCTGGGCGAGGTAGGTGGCGAAGGCGACAACGGTGCCGAGCGCGACCTGGTGCGAGATAACCAGATAGGCCCCATAGGTATAGAGGACGGCGGGGCCAAGCGCGGCCAGCGATTGCACCACGACGGCGGCCCACTGCGTGACCAGCGCCTGGCCTAACTGTGTGGAGCGCACGTCGCGGTTGGCTTTGCGAAAACGCAGAAATTCGCGTAACTGCGTGCCAAAACTTTTGATGACAAGCGCCCCGGAGAGACCCATCGTCTCTTCCAGTACCACCGACATCTCGCCCAGCGCCCTCTGCGCCTGCTCGACAGCCCTGTAGCTGCGCCTGCCAAAGTAGAGTACGGGGAAGGCGAAGGCAGGCAGGGCCAGCGTGGCGGCAATGGCAAGTTGCCAGTTGATCGCGAACATGATGATGAGCGTACCGGTGACCGTCACAAGGTTAGAGAGCGTCCCCATGAACGACTGGGAGACGACGTTCTGGATGGCACTGGCGTCGTTGACGAAGCGGGTCTGAATTTCCCCGGCTCGCGTCCACGTGAAGAAATCCAGCCCCAGCGACTGTACATGCCGGTAGAGCTGCTCGCGCAGGTCTGCAATCAGACCCTGCGAGACGAGGGCGCTGAGATAGTTCTGGGCAAGGTTGAGCAACGCCCCCAGCAGGGGAAAGAGCAACATGCCGAGGCCGAGCAGCAGCGCCATCTGGAAATTGCGCTGCGGGATGGCCGTATCGATCAGCGCGCGAATGAGCAGGGCGGGAATCAGCCCTACGCCGGTTCCCAGCAGGATTACCGCCGTCGTCAGGACCATCTGCCAGCGATAGGAGCGCAGCAGGTTCCACACCCTGGCGAGCGTTCTGCGCGCATCAGGCGGCTTCCCCTCTTTCAAGTAGCTCAACGTCTGCCGCTGCTGCCACAGCCCCCCCATGCCCACCCCACCGAGACTCCTGCGACTATACATTGCCACCTTCTTTCACTGCATAGATGGAATGAACCCTTGCCCCATGTCATGCTGAGCGAGAGCGAAGCATGACATGGGGCGACCTTTCTATATACTTGCTTCCCGATTACATGTGTTGATTACTGCGCGACGCGCGGGTAGAGATAGGCGCCGATGGTGACCAGCACGATGGCGGTGACCAGCATGACGGCGAAATCGACGATGATGCCAGATGTGATGGCGCCCCCGGCAAGCATCATGGCGCGCAGGGCGTCGACCTCGTAGCTCAGGGGATTGCTGCGGGCGATGGCTTGCAGCCAGCCGGGCATGATGGCGACCGGGTAGATGGCGTTGCTGGCGAAGAAAAGCGGCATGGTCAGCACCTGGCCGATGCCCATGAAACGCTCGCGTGTCTTGACGAGGCAGGCGATGATGAGCGAAAAAGTGGCAAAGCAGGTCGCGCCGAGTATGACGATCGCCACCACGCCCAGCAGCGCCAGCGGATTCCAGTTCATGCGCACGCCGAGTAGCAGGGCCAGCACGTAGACGATCAGCGCCTGGGCGAGGCCGCGCACGCCAGCCGCCAGCCCTTTGCCCAGCACCAGCGCGCCGCGCGGCGTGGGGCTGGCGAGGAACTTGTGGATGATGCCCAGGTCGCGCTCCCAGATGATGGCGATGCCGGAGAAGATGGCGATGAAGAGAACGCTCTGCGCCAGGATGCCAGGGGCCATGAAATCCAGGTAGCTGACGTGGCCGGTGGGAATGGCGCGGATGCGCGTGAACACTTCTCCGAAGATCAACAGCCAGAGCGCGGGCTGCACGGCTCTCGTGATAATATCGGTCGGGTCGTGCCTGATTTTGCGCGCCTCCAGCCAGACAATAGTAGACGTTTTCTCGATGAAGCTGATAACTGCCGCGATGGGATCGGGTCTATCCTGCGCGGAAAGCACGCCAATCTGTGCGGAGTGAGTCAGCTCGCCTTGCGCTGCGATATTAGCCGAGTCGCCTTGCCGTGCGACGGGTACGCGCTGTGTCACGGTAACTTCCTCCAGATTCCAGCATATTGCCGGTATAATGGGTAAAGACATCATCCAACGTTTTATCGCCGCCGCCGATGCTGGCCTTCAATTCGGCGGGCGAGCCAATGGCCATGATTTTGCCGAGGTGCATGATCGCCACGCGGTCGCACAGGCTATCCGCCTCCTCCATATAGTGGGTGGTCAGCAAAATGGTCATGCCAGTTTGCCTGCGCAGTTGCTCAAGATGCTCCCAGACAGCTTTGCGCGCGACGGGATCAAGGCCGACCGTTGGCTCATCGAGGAAAAGCACCTCCGGCTGGTGCAGCATAGCCTGCGCCACCTCCAGCCTGCGAATCATGCCGCCGGAATAGGTGCGCACGAGCTTATCCGCTGCCTCGTGCAAGCCCATAAATTGCAGCGCCTGCCGCGCCTTTGGCCCGCGTTCCTCTCGCGGCAGATCGTAGAGACGCGCGAAGACCAGCAGATTTTCATAGCCCGTGAGGTTGCCGTCGGCAGAAAGGGCCTGTGGCACGTAGCCAATGCGCCGCCGCACCGCCATTGGCTGCTTCGTGACATCGAAGCCGACGACGGCGGCATAGCCAGAGGTCGGCGGCAGCAGCGTCGTCAATATCTTAATGGTCGTACTCTTGCCCGCGCCGTTGGGGCCAAGCAGCCCGAAGACCTCTCCCGGTTCCACCGCGAAGCTTATATGGTCAACTGCGGCCTGTTCTCCGAAACATTTGACGAGGTCTCTGACCTCAACTATTGCTGGCTTCTGCATATGCCTGCTCCTGTTCTTTCTCCTGCAACGCGGCTCTGCTCTGCCCCTCCGCCGTCTCCAGGACGCGCTCGATCAGGCGTTGCAACGTTGCCTGCTCGTCCTCGTCCAGCGGGGCAAGCAGGTGCGCGAGCAATGCGCGCCGCCGTTGCTGCCACGATTCCACCTTCGCGTTGCCCTGCTCGGTGAGCATGACGCGCACCATGCGTTCATCGTCGCTCTGCCGCTCGCGCGTGACCAGCCCGGCCTTTTCCAGCCGCTTGCAGGCGGTTGTGGCCGAACTGCCCGTCACGTCCAGCGCCTCCGCCAGTTCACCGATGCTCAGCGACCCGCGCCGCCTCAGGATGCGCAGCAGCCAGTACTGCTCCGGCGTCATCTCTGCCCGGTGAATCGGGTGCGTTAACCGCCGGATGAGGTGATACAGCGAAAGGACATCATCCACCAGCCGTTCCGCTACCATATCGAAACCCTCCCTCGTTTCCCTGTCTGAGGTAGACTTGTCTTTACATGTAATTATATTGACTGTCAAGGTAAATTGTCAAGGGTGGCAGGCTAGCTCTAACAGATGAAGGTGTTGAGGAAGGCTAAGAAGGATTCTCCTCCTGACCGCTAGTTTCGTCAGAAGTGTAGGCCCTTTCATATGCGTGGCGAAGTGCCAGAAACGCTATTTTCAGTTCCTGGCGTACAGCAGGATCTCCGCTTCCGGTTCCTCCTGCGGCTGGCATACAGTATTCTCCTCAAGAGCATAATTGATCTAGAGAACTTCCTGGCGCGGCGTTTTTGTTGAATGGCAATGAGCTTTCTTTTCCCTTCATTGTCTATTGCTAGCTCCTCCCCTGAAATATTTTCGTTTTGAGCGCCGTCAGCTTTCTCTTTATTATCTGGCAGTATACTCCAATGGTCATTTCTTTTGCAAGCGCCTGGGAAGTGTATTGTGCCGCCTTCACGGCAAAATAACCGGGGGGCGACCGCGTTACAGAGGTTGCTCCCCGGGTTGGAGAGAGGGCGCAGGTGGCTCATTCTGTGCGCAGCGCGACAATCGGGTCAAGCTTTGCGCCCTGGCGAGCGGGGTAGAAGCCGAAGACGATGCCGACGAGGGCGGAGAAGCCGAAGGCGAGCAGGACGGCGAACGGTGAAAGCACGAAGGCGGTTTTCGTGAAGAAAGAGTAGGCTACCGCGCCGCCGATACCGAGCAGGATGCCGACAATGCCGCCCAGCGCGCTGAGCATCAGAGCCTCAATGAGAAATTGCGTCATGACATCACGCGGACGCGCCCCGATGGCCATGCGAATGCCGATCTCGCGCGTTCGTTCGGTGACGGAGACGAGCATGATGTTCATGATGCCGATGCCGCCGACCAGCAGCGAGATCGAGGCCACACCGACCAGCAGGATGAATAGCGTCTGGCTGGTGCTTTGCACGGTTTGCAGGATTTGTGACTGGTTTTGAATGGTGAAATCGTCGTTCTGCGGGTTGGTGATGTGGTGGCGCTGCTCCAGTAGTTGCTGCACCGCCGCCTGCACATTGTTGACCTGCGAGGTACTGCTGGCCTGCACGTCAATCGAACTGGCGTTTTTGCTACCCGTGAGCTGCTGCTGCGCGGTGCTGAACGGGACATAGACGATATCGTCGGCGTTGCCGAAGCCGGAACTGCCCTTTGTTGCGAGGACGCCGACGACGGTGAACGGCACGCTGCCAATGCGAATCTGCTGCCCTACAGGGTCGACGCCCACCGGCGTGAACAGGTTATCGGCCACCGTTTGCCCGATAACGGCGACCGGATTACTGTTCTGCTCATCCTGAGCGGTGAAGAACGCGCCTTCCTGCATCTGCCAGTTCGCGATTTGCTGGTAGTCGGGATAGACGCCCTGGATCGAGGTCGCCCAGTTCTGGTTGTCAAAGACGACCTGTCCATTGGCGTTTACCACCGGGCTGACTGCCGCGACGTTGGGAACCTGCGAGGCGATGGCGTCGGCGTCGGCCTGCGTGAGCGAACTGAGGGTACCTGCCCCCTGCCTGATGCCGCCACTGCTGGCGCTGCCCGGTCTGACGATAATTTCGGTCGGACTCAGGCCCGAAAGGCGCTGGTTGATGGCGGCGGCGCTGCTCTCACCAATGGAGATCATGACGATGACCGCGCTCACTCCTATGATGATGCCCAGCGAGGTGAGCAGGGAACGCATCTTGTTGGCCCGCAGGGCTTTTAACGCGCTGACGCAGTTCTGGTAGAGGGCTGGCATGCCGCCGCGCCGCCTGCGCAGTTTCTGCCTCCCGCTTGCAACCGCTTTTGTCGCTGTCGGCGCTCTCTTTCCTGTTTTCGTGGCAGAAGCTGGCCGAGCGGTGACGAGCGACCTGTTCTCTGTCTCGGACTCAGGCTTTGAAACACTCATAGTACCACCTGCTTTTTCTGCTGGTTCTGTTGCAAAAGCTGCTCCCGCGCCATCACCTGGTTCTGATTCATGCTGTCCTGGATCACCATGCCGTCGCGGAACTTGATCTGGCGCTGGCAATAGCTGGCGATACCGGCATCGTGTGTCACCAGCACGACGGTGATGCCGCGCGCGTTGAGGCGTTGCAGGATCATCATAATTTCCAGGCTGGTGTGGCTGTCCAGGCTGCCGGTCGGCTCATCGGCCAGGACGATGGCTGGCTGCGTCACCAGGGCGCGAGCGATCGCCACCCGCTGCTGCTGCCCGCCGGAGAGTTCGGTTGGCCGGTGGCTGGCCCGGCTGCTCAGCCCCACCATTGCCAGGGCCTGGGTGGCGCGCTGCCGCCGCTCCGCTGAGGGAATGCCACTGTAGACCAGCGGCAGTTCAACGTTTTCCTGCGCGGTCATGCGGGGCAACAGGTTGAAGCCCTGAAAGATGAAGCCGATTTTCTGGTTGCGAATATCGGCCAGTTCGTTCGTACTCATCTGGCTCACCGGAATGCCGTCGAGGATGTAGGACCCACTGGTCGGGCGATCCAGGCAGCCGAGCAGGTTCATCAGCGTCGATTTGCCGGAGCCGGATGGTCCCATGACCGCGACAAACTCGCCGCGCGCTACCTCTATATTGACATTGCGCAGCGCCGGGACGACATTGCGCCCCAGATAGTAATTCTTGCACAGGTTGTGCGTGCGGATGATCGCGGGTGCGGCAGCGCGCGCAGGCCGGGCCGCCGCGCTGCCATTTTCCCTGTTTTCCATAGCCTTAATTCCCGTTCCCGTTTCCAGTGCCGCGACCGCCGCCGAAGCCGCCGCCGAAGCCGCCAAAGCTGTTGCGCCCGCCCGTGCCCGTGCCGGTGCTACTGCTGGTCGTGATGCCCCCTGTCTGGCCGATGACAACCTGATCGCCCTCTTTCAGGCCGGAAAGAATCTCAGTAAACTGGCCGTTGCTCAGACCGGTTGTCACCAGCACCGGGACCAGTTTGCCGTTCTTCAACTCGACCACGATTCCGCGACTGCCCTGGGCGCCGGTGGTGGAAGGCGATGTAGACGAGCCAGTGATGAGCGATCTGAGGTCCGCGCGGGTCAGTTCGCCGTTTTCCAGCGCGGTCGTCGAGAACGAGAGGGCGGCGGCTGGCACCAGCAGCGTGCCGATGCGCTCGGCGGTGGTGATGTTGACGGTGGCTGTCATGCCGGGATAGACGTGAGCGCCCTGGATGCTGTTCTCATCAACGGTCAGCATCACCGTATATGTCACCACGTTCGAGGTGGTCTGGCCGTAGATATCGATGCTGGCAACGCTGGCGCGAAATGTCTGGGACGGATAGGCCGAGACCGTGAACGTAGCCGGTTGGCCGACCTGCACACCGCCGATATTTGCCTCGTTGACCTGGGCGGCGATACCCAGCTTGCTGGTATCGACCAGCACGATAAACGCGGTCGATGAACTGCCGCTGCCGACCGCCTGACCTATCGAGCCGCTGATCGAGGCGATGATGCCCGCATGTGGGGCGACCAGTTTCGCCTGCGCCAGGTTATCCTGCGCCGTCTGGAGCTGGGCCTGTGCGCTCTGCAATTGCAACCGGGCCGAAGTTACCTGCGCGGAGGCCGAGGCTTCCTGAGCCGCCGCCTGGTTCTGGGCCTGCGCGTACTGATCTTGCGCCAGTTGCGTGCATCTGGGCGACGGATTGGTGGCGGTGGAGCAGGCATTGAGCGCGTTTTGCTCGGTATCATAGGCCACTTTGAGCGCCTGGGCCTGCTGAGCGTAGGTATTGCCCAGATTCGTCTGTGCTGCGCTGACCGCCTGCTCGGCGGTATTCACGGATGCCTGCGCCTGGTTGATGGCGTCCTGCAAGGAGGTGCTGTTCAATGTTGCCAGCACCTGCCCCTTTTTGACCGTCTGACCGACGTGGACATTAATTGTCTGCACAGTGCCGGAGGCCGCAAAGTTCAGGTTGTAGACCGCGTTCGCCTGCACAGGCCCCGTCGCGGATACGGTAACGGCCAGATTGCCGACGGTGGCCGTCGCCTGGGTATATTGCACGGCAGGGGGACGATTGACCCGGAGATAGGCAAATACGCCGCCGCCAATCAGCAGAATGAGCAGGGCGACGACGATGGGAATAAGCCAGAGCCGCCGCTTTCTGGCCGACTGGCGTACCGGAACCCCTGCGGGTAAAGGCGCGATTTCGAAATCTTCTGTGTCAATATCAATCAAGGGCTGGAAATCCAGCGACGTTTCCGACTGTGTTTCAGACATCTTTTTTGCTCCTCTCTAGAAATCTCTCTAGCGCGAACGTGCCTGCCTACTGCGGCGTTGGCGTCCCGTTACCGGTGGGCGGCAGTTTCGGCACGATGGCGACGGTACGCGCGGTAATCGTGCCGTTGCTGCCCGGGGTGCCGGTGATGAGCAGCGCCATGCCAGCTTTCAACGCAGCGGGGCTGACCGCGCTGGTCTGGGTGATCTGCGTTTGAGAGGTAATGGTCACGGTATAATCGGTTCCGGTAGTGTCTGTAATTGTCAAAATATTGCCGTTCAACTGGCTGACGGTGCCGATCAGGCCGCGGAAATTGCTACTGGTTCCGTTTCCCGTCCCTGTGCCTCCGAAGCGTGGCCGGGCCGCGTTGAAGCAGGGATTGCTGGCTCTCGCAGTTCCTCGTGGAAACGGGCTGTTCCCGGAGCCATTGAGGCCGCTGCTAAGGCTGATTCTGGTGGCGGCGTAGCCATTATTGACGCTGGTCACGGCAACCGTGACGGCTGTGCCTTCTTTCAGCGCGCTGGCCGGGATGGCCTTCTGCTCGCTAAAGCGGGTCGAGCTTGAGTAGGTGACCGTCACATCGCTTCCCTGCCGTGTTGTCACCACCAGCGCCGTCGCGCTGCTGCTTTTCAGTGTCCCGCTGACGGTCTTAAAGGAGGCTGCCGGGCGGTTCTGCGCGCAGGCCGTCGCGGTCGCGTTTGCCGTTGTGGAGCTGGAGCCGCTCGCAGTAGACGCACCGGCTCCACAGCCTGCCACGACAAGGGCCAGCAGAAAGAGAAAGCTCGCTGGCAGGTTGTTGCGTATCCATCGCAATCGTATACCCATACAAAACAGTTTCCTTTCGTCCCTGTTATTTTTCAAAATGGGCATCCAGACCGGCATGTACGGTTCGTACTATCAAAAGGGCATAGCAAATGACTAACCTGTCGGACACGCCAGGAATGGGTGCTAAGAGCAGTGTAGCAGGAAGGAGATAAAGTCTCTGTTAAGTTTATGGGCGAAGGCGGCAGAAACTGTAAGGAATCTGTAAGAAAACTCTCAAGCCGTCTCGGCGGCGCTGTGCCGTCGAACATTCATAGCATGCCTGGCGGCGCTGCCAGTAATATGTTCGGGGGACGATGCTCATAATGATATGTCTGATGCATCTTTAACAGAATGGTTGTGCAGGGGCAGCAGGACGGTGAAGGTGCTGCCCTGCCCCGGCGCGCTTTCGACCTCTATCTCCCCATGATGCTGGCGTACAAGCGCGGAGACGATGGAGAGGCCCAGCCCGGCTCCTCCGCAGTGGCGCGAGCGCGAGGCATCGACGCGGTAGAAGCGTTCAAAAATGTGGGGCAGGTCTTCCGCTGCGATGCCGATGCCTGTGTCCGTGACTTTGATTACGGCCCACTGCTCTCGGCCTGTGACGGTGATGGTTACGCTGCCGCCTGCGGGGGTATAGTGGATGCCGTTCTCGATCAGGTTGTAAAAAACGCGGGAGAGCAGCCCTTCATCGCCCGGCACTACGAGATCGGTCTCATTGAGCAGGTGGAGCGCGACCCCTCGTGTGGCGGCGATGGGCTGAAGCTCACCGATGGCCTCTTCCAGCAGCGCGCCTGGCGAGACTTCGCCGGGGTTGAGAGGTTGCTGAGCGGTTGTGAGGACGAGCAGGTCGGAGACCAGGCGTTCCAGGCGTGTCAAGGCGCGTTCCTGCGTGGCGGCCATGGCTTTGTAATCATCGAGCGAGGCGTTTTCGTTGGTGACCACTACCTCAAGGTTGGTGCGCAGAGAGGCGAGCGGGGTGCGCAGTTCGTGAGCTACATCACCCACAAAGCGGCCTTGCAGTTCAAAATTCTGCTGCAAGCGTTCGAGCATGGCGTCGAAGGTATCGGCTAGCTCCTTGACCTCATCTCTGGGGCCGGGCAGCGCCAGCCGCGTATCCAGCGTGTTCGCGCTGATCGAACGCGCAGCTTCGCTGACCTTACGCACCGGGCGCAGGGCGACGCCGGCCAGCCAGTAAGCCCCGGCACCGCCGAGGACGGCGACCATGCAGAGGCCGACCAGGGAAATGCTGCGCAATTCCAGCAGTAGCGAAACCTCCGGCGGATTGAGCGAGCGGTGCAACAGGTCCTGCCGGAGTGGGGAGATGAATGCCGGGGGAACCGTGGAAACCCGGTTGCGGTCGGTAGTTGCAGCCGACGGGAAATTTTGTCGCACAATTCTGGGAAATGCGCTGAGCGCGACGGTATTGATGAAGAACAGCAGGGCGAAACTCAGCACCAGCACCAGCCCGGCTGACCACAGGGCCAGGCGCAGGCGCAGAGGCAGGCGCCGCTTTTTCCATCGCCACAGGCGCGGACGCCGGGTAGTGGGAAGGGGCTTCATGGCGAATCCTCCATCGGCTGCGGCGTATGTAGCCGGTATCCCTGGCCGATCACCGTTTCGATATAGCGCGGCGTCTCCGCGACATCGCCCAGTTTGCGGCGCAGCGAGTTCATATGCACGCGCACCGTGTTTGTCAGCGGGTTGGCCTGCATATCCCAGACATGTTCCAGCAGCGTTTCCTGGCTCACAATTTCTCTCTGGTGGCGCAGCAGATATTCAAGGATGCCAAACTCTTTATTGGTCAGTTCCAGCCTGCGATTGGCCTGCCAGACTGTGCGCGTCACGGGATCGAGTTTGATGTCCTGGTATTCCAGCAAAGGCGTGCGCGTGCGCACATCGCGCCGCAGCAGCGCCCGCAAACGGGCCACCAGTTCGGCGAAGTGAAATGGCTTGACCAGGTAGTCATCGGCCCCCGTGTCAAGGCCGATCACGCGCTCCTGCGGCTGGCTGCGGGCCGTCAGCATGAGAATGAGCAGAGAAGGGCAACTGGCGCGCAGGCGGCGACAGACCTCTAATCCATCCATATTCGGTAAATTGAGGTCCAGGATCAGTAAATCATAGTCGGTTACGCCTGCCAGTTCCAGGGCCTGCTGCCCATCCTCTGCGATATCTACGGCGTAGCCCTGGCGGCGCAGCCCTGCTGCCAGCGCGCTGGCAATATCGATTTCATCCTCAACAAGCAGCAGTCTCATAACGATCCTACCCTTCTCAGAAACACTACTGCTCAGATGTCATGAAAAAAGCAGAAAATTGTAAAAAATCTGTAAATTTTTTACCGGTTTTGCCCATTTTGCCGGGCAGGTGGCGCTCACGGGACACATGGTATCGTGAAAGAGAAGGTGGTGCCGCGATCGATTTCGCTATCAAAGGAGATTTCGCCGCCGTGCTGCTCTACGATGAGCCGGGCAATGCTCAGACCGAGGCCGTAGCCGCCTACCTTCGATTGTTGTTTGTTGTTGGACTGGTAGAAACGCTCAAAGATGTGCGGACGGTCTTCCGGCGGGATGCCGCAGCCGGTATCTTCCACGAGAATTTTGACGAAACGCTCGTCGTGCGGGCGCGCGCGAATGGTGACGGTGCCGCCGGGGGGCGTGAACTTGATGGCGTTGGCCACCAGATTGTTTAAGACCTGCTTCAGGCGTCCGGGGTCAGCGTAGAGCAGGGGCAAAGGCGTGGGAATATCTTTATAGATAATGACCCCTGCCTTGAGGGCCAGCGGCTTCATGCTGTTCACCACCTGCCGTGCCAGCACGCGGAAGTTAACCTCCTGCGGCTTTATTTCAAACTGGCCCGAATCGGAGCGCGTCATGAAGAGAATATCTTCGACAATGGAGATCAGTTGCTGCACCCCTTCCTGGGCATAGCTGAGGTAGAGGTGCTGCTCTTCATTCAACTCGCCCATGTGGCCCTGTAGCAGCAGGTCGATGAAACCGTGAACGGAATTCAGCGGGGTGCGCAGTTCGTGCGAGACCATCGAGACAAAATTGGCGCGCACCTGGCTGGCGACCTTCACCACCGCCGTGTCGCGGGCCATGAAGAAGACATGCGGCTCCCCGCTGATCTCAACCGGTGTTACGCTGGTGAACACCTCGCAGGCGCAGCCTGGCTCAGCCCCGATGATTAGCTCCTCGTTGGGCAGCGGTTTCCTCTGTTCCAGGGCCTTGACCAGCGGGCAATGCGCGGTTTCGCAGAGCGCCATATGGCTGAGATTTTTGCACCTGAGAACTTCTGTGCAGGGGCGCCCAATCGCCTGCTCCGCTGTCCAGTTGATGGCTGCGCTGCAGGCGGGATTGAGGTAGCGCACGCGAAAGGAGCGGTCGATAGCGATTACCGCGTCCGCCGTCTTCGTGATGAACTGTTCCAGTGCGTGCTGCTGCGTCGCCTCGGCCACAGGCTCTCCCTCCGCGGCGAGCCTGATCTTTTGCGGTTCATGCTGAAAATATTCAGGCACCGTTTCCCCCTCTTATGGAATCACAGCACATCGTCTGTCTCTTCCTGCGTGCCTTTCCTCGCAGAGGGGTGGGGAGTATGGCCCGTGTATTTTTCCGACCCGTTTTGAGTGTGCTGCGCAACAAACTTATAGCCAATACCGCGTACAGAGATAATGTGCGTGGGTCTGTCGGCGTCTTCTTCCAGTTTCATACGCAGGCGGCGAATGTAGACATCGACGATGTTGCTGCTGCTGTCGCGCTCATTCCAGATTTCTGTCAGCAACTGGTCGCGTTTGACTACCTGGCCGGGGCTTGCCATCAACAGACGCAGCACCTGCATCTCCTTCGGCGTCAGCAGGACGGGCGCGCGACCGGGTATGACGATCTTCAGTTCGGCGGGGAGTAATTCGACCTGCCCCACGCGCAGGCTCTGGCCATGCTCTCTGCCCATCTTTTTGACCCTGCGCATGACAGCCTGTACGCGCGCCACCAGCTCCTGGTGATTGAAGGGCTTACAAATATAATCGTCCGCGCCCACCTCAAAGCCCTGCAACTTATCCTCAATAGCGTCTTTAGCCGTCATGAAGATGATGGGCATCTCATAGCCCTCGTCGCGCAGCTTCTGGGATAACTCGAACCCGCTGATGTGAGGCATGCTCACGTCAAGAATGAGCAGGTCCGGCTCTCTGCGCTCAATCATCTGCATGGCAGCGCGCGGGCTATCCAGTACTTCAACCTCATAGCCCACTTTGTGCAGGACAAACTGCACTAACGTATTGGCGAAACGGTCGTCGTCAACGACAAGTATATACACGACTCTTCCCCTCTCTTCGGAATGTTGCCACTTCTTCCACCACATCCCCTCATCCATAAGGTATCTGTATTGCGACGGCATCCTTACCGTCGGTGATATCGCTTCCGCCAGCCAGCGCAGACGGGGGGGATTTCTGCGGCTGGCGCTAGCGAGAGCGCGAAGTGGCGCGCTGTTTCTCCAGAAAGATGATGAGAATCGCCACGTCAGCCGGGGTGACTCCCTCTACTCGCGAAGCCTGACCGACCGTGCGCGGGCGAATTTTCGACAGCTTCTGGCGCGCCTGTGTGCGCATATGCAGGACGTCATCGTAATTGATGTCTTCCGGAATCAGCTGCTCTTCGAGCCGCTGCGTGCGATGCACGGCCTGCTCCTGCTTGCGCACATAGTTCTCGTACTTCACCTGTAACTCTACCTCTTCGGCGGTGTCTTCGTCAAGTGCTGCCAGCGATGAGGGGGAGACAAGCTGCGAAAGCTGGCGCACCTGCTCGTAGCGGACCTGCGGGCGGCGCAGTATCTCCTTCGCGGAAAGCATCTGACCAAGCGGCGGCATGCCCAGCTCCTGCGCATAGGACTCAAGCTGGCGCGACGAAGGGAGAGAGATGCTATCCAGCTGCCCGATGGTCCTCTGAATATTCTCGCGCTTGCGCACTACCCGCTCGTATCGCTCGTCGTCGATCAGGCCAAACTGGTAGGCATAGCCGCTCAGGCGCAGGTCGGCGCTGTCCGGGCGCAGGAGCAGGCGGTATTCGGCGCGCGAGGTGTGCAGGCGGTATGGCTCGCTCATCGGGCGCGTGACGAGGTCGTCGATGAGGACGCCAATGTACGCCTCGTGACGCCCCAGCACGAACGGCTTCTCGCCGCGCACGTGCAGGGCGGCGTTGATGCCCGCCATAATGCCCTGCGCCGCTGCCTCCTCGTAGCCCGAAGTGCCGTTGATCTGTCCCGCCAGGAAGAGACCGGAGACCGGCTTCGTCTCCAGTGTCGGGAACAGTTGCTCCGGCGGCACGTAATCATATTCGACGGCATAGCCCACACGCATCATCTCTGCGTGTTCCAGGGCCGGGATGCTGCGCAGCATAGCCAGTTGCACATCCTCCGGCAGGCTCGTATTCATGCCCTGCACATAGACCTCACCCGTGCGCCAGCCCTCCGGCTCCAGGAAAATCTGGTGCGAACTCTTATCGGCGAAGCGCACAATCTTGTCCTCTATCGAGGGGCAATAACGCGGCCCGATGCCCTCGATGATGCCCGTGTAGAGGGGCGAGCGGTGCAAATTATCGCGAATGATTTGATGCGTCTGCGCGGTGGTGCGCACGAGATAGCAGGGTAACTGTGGTCGCCAGCCGTGCAGGTCTTCGTCCGTGACCGGGTAGATCGGGTTGGGGCGACCGCCGGGAAGCTGGACATCCTCGCGCGCGCGCAGGTCCTGTGAAAAGTAGAGCGGTACGCGGCTGCCCGGCTGCGGCTCCGTCTTACTGAAATCAATACTGCGCGCATCAATGCGCGGCGGCGTTCCCGTCTTAAAGCGGCGCACCTCCAGCCCCAGCGCCCGCAGGGAGTCGGAGATGCCGAGCGCGGGTCCCTCACCGGCGCGCCCGCCCGGCTGCGTCTTCTCGCCCACCACGAGCCGCCCATTGATAAAGGTGCCGGTCGTCAGGATAACCGCGCTCGCTTCATATTGCCAGCCATTGCTGGTGACCACGCCCGTAATGACATGACGCCCGTCTTCGCGCGTATGACTCAACAGCCGCAAAATGGTCGCCTGTTTCAGATCGAGGCCCGGCTGCGCCTCCAGCGCGAACTTCATCGCCAGTCGGTATGCCTGTTTATCGCACTGCGCTCGCAGGGCCTGTACCGCCGGCCCCTTGCTCGTATTGAGCAGGCGCACCTGAATAAAAGTGCGATCCGTGTTGCGTCCAATCTCACCGCCCAGCGCGTCGATCTCTTTGATCAAATGTCCTTTTGCCGGGCCGCCCATCGAGGGATTGCAGGGCATCAGCGCGACGCTATCCAGATTCATCGTAATCAACAGCGTCTTGCAACCCATGCGCGCGCAGGCAAGGGCCGCTTCACAACCGGCGTGGCCCGCGCCAACCACGATGACATCATATACCCCGCGTACCAGTTCCTGCGGGGTAACCTGCCTGTTTTCGCTTCCTGTCTCCATCAACTTTACTACCTGCTTGATGAATGGATATTCATACTTTCCAGAAGTGTATTATGCCCTAGATACGATTGTACGTCAACACAGATGAGAAAAAAAACGATCCGGTTTATCACTAAAGCAACTGGTTGACGCTACCGGTTCTAGCTGCTATTATACAGCATGAATGGGATAACAGGCGGTTTTTCGGCAAAAATTCGCTCAGGCGAAGAGGAACGAAAGAGACATATGCAGCAAGTGCTGACATGGCGCCAATTGCTTGGAAACATTATCAGCGACCCCCGGAAACGGCAACGTATCGCCGACGAACTGGGGATAACGTCGGCTATTCTTGAGCAGTGGGCAAGGGGTGAGATCAATCCGCGTGAACATGCCTTGCGTCGCCTGGCCCAGATACTCCCTGAGTATCGCGCCCTCCTGCTGGAGTTAGTCTCCACCGAATTTCCCGGTTTTTCCATGTCCGGTGAAGAGCGGATAGCAGGCATATCTGATAAGATTCCCGCCGCCTTCTACGCGCGAGCGATCAATGCCTACGCCACCACGCCGGATGCGCAACGATTCTGGTTGATCAGTAACCTGCTGCTACAACAGGCGCTGGCGCAGCTTGATCCCAACCAGACAGGCATGGCTATCACCATCGTGCAGTGCATGCCGCCGACAAAGGATGGCAAGGTTCGCAGCCTGCGCGTGCGTGCGGGGCGCGGTACGCCACCCTGGGATGCCAGTCTGGATTCCCGCGCTCTCTTCCTGGGCGCGGAATCGCTGGTCGGCTATACCGTCACGCACGGCCAATCTATCTTCCTCCAGCATCGTGGCGAGCGCGAAGGACTTTACCCTGTCCACTGGGTCGAGTGGGAAGAAAGCGCGGCAGCCATTCCCATTATGCGTGCCGGAGATGTAGCCGGGAGCCTGCTTGTTTCCTGCGCCCGGCCCAACTACCTGCCCGCGCCGCGCCAGAAACTCATCCAGAGTTACGCCCGGCTCATCTCGCTCATCTTCGACTCCTCCGAATTCTACTCCATGCAGGACATCAACCTGTACATCATGCCCAATTACCGCATCCAGGAACGCCACCTCACCGGCTTCAGCCAGCGCATCTCCACCATCATGCGCGCATCCGCCCGCTCTGCCCGCCCCCTCACCATCATTGAAGCCGAAAAACTCGCCTGGCAACAACTCGAAGAGGAGCTTATCTTGCTGGCGGGCAAAGAGGAGAAGCACGAGAACTCATAAGGCAAAAGAGACAGCGCAGGATGCTCAGGGATCAGATTTCGAATCAGAAATTCCTCTTTCCAATTCGAACAAGATATGGTATTATTGAGGCGGCTAAAGCCGGGAAAGACAGGCTTAGAGCAAGAGACTTTCCAGAGGCGATCTCAGCTCGCCAGTACAGACGAGCCTGGAGAGCAACGTTACGAGGGGCGATGGCGGAACAGGTAGACGCAGGAGACTTAAAATCTCCTGGCCGCGAGGCCGTGAGGGTTCGAGTCCCTCTCGCCCCACTCTTCTCCTCAAGTCTCTTCAGAAAGTAGAACAACTTGGAAGCAATAACTCAGTTAGCATGGACAGAGGAATTTGATCTAAATACAGGTACCTGTTCCTACTTTGATACATTGCTTCATTATCTCCATGTGGCCGATGATATACCGGGATGGCCAGATGCTTTCGGCAATGCCTTGCAGGCATGGATGAAGACACTTCTTCGCACCCCTGTTCGCACGTTAAGTTTGTTCTCTGGCGCCGGGGGGTTAGATATCGCTTTCCATGATGCAGGATTTCAGATTATCAAGATGGTCGAGATTGATACACGCTTCGTGGAAACGCTTGGCACAAACGCTCAGGAAGGCCGCCGATTAGCAGGGGCAGAACCACTGTGTATGGATATCAAGGACTTTGATCCGCCAGATGATTTGCATATAGACTTTATTATTGGTGGGCCACCCTGTCAAACATTTTCCGCTGCAGGCAGAAGAGCTGCCGGAGTAGCCGGATTTGATGACCCGCGAGGCATGTTATTTCAAGAGTATGTACGCATCCTGAGCAAGCTGCAACCGGTGGGGTTCCTCTTTGAAAATGTGTATGGCATCCTGGGGGCGCAAGGCGGCAAACCCTGGAAAGAGATTATCAAGGCTTTCGAGAAAGTCGGCTACACGATTAGCTTTCGCATCTTAGATGCTGCCGATTATGGTGTTCCGCAGCAAAGAGAAAGACTCATCATCGTAGGTAGTCGTAACGGTAGATTTGCTTTCCCCCGACCCACACATGGCCCGGATAGCCTGGATCAACGCCCATATTATACTGCCGGGCTGGCAGTTCAGGACGTTGGAGGAATAAAGCCAGGGCCGATTAATGGACGACACGGGCATTTATTGCGCGATATCCCGCCGGGGCTGAACTATAGCTTTTATACAGAGAAAATGGGACACCCATCACTTCTCTTTTCCTGGCGGTCCAAGTTCTCAGATTTGCTGTACAAGGCAGACCCCGATATGCCGGTGCGAACGATAAAAGCGCAGGGAGGGCAGTACACAGGCCCTTTCCACTGGGAAAACAGGCCATTCAGCGTTGAAGAGCTGAAGAGATTGCAAACTTTCCCTGATGATTATATTCTCACAGGAGGACGGCAGGTAGCCATACAACAGATTGGGAAGTCGGTACCTCCCCAGTTTGGCAGGATTCTGGCAATCAGTATCGTGGACCAGCTCTTTAAATTATCGTTGCCTTTCAGACTTGACTATCTTTCGCCACAGGATAAACTGGGCTTCAGAAGTCGAAAAGCATTGTTGACCGCTCACTATCAGCAGAAGGCAAAAGAGGCGATTGCCCGGCAATTTTCTTCGGCATCAGCCATACCGACCAGGCAGCCAGAGGATACAGAAGTAGATAACAACCCCTCCAACTTCTTTATCGCCTATCTTGGACCCAACTTCACCTGGATTGTCAAAGATGAACATACCCCGGTGTATTCGTGGAATATAGCCTTTTCCATCATTCAGCGAGATCAACAGATCGAGATAGATGTGGGAAAGCCGGAGGAGCATTTCGCTGACCCTGCTCTGGTGATTGAGGTTTTTCCAACAGCAAGCTGGAAAATACCGGCAAAAAGTGTTCGCCTCCTTATCCAGTCGTTATCATCACACCTGTTCACTGCTTCCTGGAAAGCTTTTGAGCATTATCTTGTCAGGGAGGGTATCAAAGCTGATTTAGTACAGTTAAATGGCTACTATCACTATAAACCTGCAATAGCCATCAAACTGACAAGATTAGAAACTGCCCGGATAAATTCGAACGATCTTCATGGATGGAAGGCTATTCAAAACGTCCTGGCAGGGATTGGTGTGCGCCATATCCTCAGGCTTGAGAATCTGGCCGATCTCTGGGAGCTACCTCTCGATAAAACCGTTGATGCTTTGCTGAGATTGCGAGCAGCGGGATACGAGGTTCGCAGTTCGTATACAAATAGCCAGATTCCTGCACATCATGTGTTAATTCCATATGCATTTCCGACTCTTAATCCGCTCAGTGTTCAGTTGAGGAAGAGTTCGGCGTCAAAGTTCACATCCTGACACTTGATGAATGGGTACATGAGCAGTTTCTTCGCAGCCAGATAGCAGGAGTCACAGAGAGGGAACTGGCTGAAGGTTGGTTACGTGCCTACACAGAATCTCTTTGCCTGAGGCGTAGAGATAAAGCCCCGATCGATGAACCTACATTTATCTGGATAGAATCACTATTGGGCATACTGACGTAGAACTGTTTCATCAAGGACGAGCAAAACGGGAATATTTTTCCTATCCCCCTGAAACTTCCTTGTTTGAACTGCGTGATATAAGTGGAAGTATTCCAGAGAGATTGCTGGAATATTTCCAGGTCTTCTTTAGTTGGAGAGAAACTATTTCGTCTGGTCGGGTTTGCAAACAGGGAGGCCAGAAAACAACATATATGCCGGATGATACCTAGAAGCAAGATAGTCCCCTGACTACGAGGGTAAGGGGGGAGATAGCAGCTATGAAACGTATCCTGGTCGTCAATGATTCACAGGAACTGCTAGAGCTGTATCGCACGCTGCTCACCGAAGAGGGCTACGAGGTGATTGTGTACTCCTCTGCTATTGAAGATCTGAGGGAGATTGAGCAGGTCAAGCCCGATCTCATTCTTCTGGATATCATGTTGGGCAACCGTGAGGTGAGCGGCTGGCAGATGCTCGAAAAGCTGAAGCTATTCCCTGCCACAGCCTCCATTCCTGTTATCCTTTGTACTGCTGCTCTGGACAGGATACGCCAGCAGCAAGGCTATCTAACTTCTCACGGGGTTCTTGTCATTCTCAAACCCTTTAATCTCGATGACTTACTTGCCTGTATAGAAAAAGCTCTGCATCTGTGATATACTGCTCCTATGTACCTGTTCTACCGTCAGAAAGTAGCTTTTGTCTGTCTCTCAGCGGAGGAATCATAACGATGAAACTGCTCAGGCGCGTGATAGACTGGCTGGCTTCCTGTCTCTATCTCAAACTCGACGAGAACGATATTCCTTCGACGCGCAACCACCCGTCGTACTATGACCAATCTGCCCGTCATGACGATTCCCTGCCGGGCTTTTCCAGGCATGAGCAGGCCAGACTGTATGTTGGTCATGGCTGGAAGCCTCCGATGCCATCGGGTCGTCTGCCCGTTGATGACTGACTCCTCATCCCGGTTGCTTTTCAAAAATCGTCACCAGCATGCCATACTGGTGACGATTGGTCATGGATGCTCTACATAGCCCTTACGTTATTTTGCCTATCCCATCCCTGTTTCTCCCTTTTGCCCATCGTCTGGCAGATTACGTCATTTCGGTCAGGTGCAGTGCGTCCTCCTGCGGTACAGTTTCCTGTGGAATGATGAATATCGGCAAGCTATAGAAAAGAGTCACGGGCGTGTCATGCTGAGCGCGAGCGAAGCATGACAGGCCCACGCAGGGAGGGCAAGGCATGGCTGTTTCGACAAAGATAAAAGGCAAGATTGTACAGGTGATGGGCGCGGTAGTAGATATTGAGTTTGCGGCGGGGCAGTTGCCTGAAATTTACGATGAGTTGCTGCTGCGCTCGCCGGACGGCGAGGGCGAACTGGCGCTGGAGGTTGAGCAGTTGCTGGGCAACAACTGGGTGCGCTGCGTGGCGATGGGGCCGACCGATGGCCTCAAGCGCGGCGTGGAGGTCGTCAGTCTGGGGCGGCCCATCTCTGTGCCGGTCGGGCCGAAGACGCTGGGGCGCATCTTCAATGTGCTGGGGGAGACGATTGACAACAAAGGCCCGGTGACGGACGCGCCCACGCATCCCATTCACCGGCCCGCGCCCGCTCTGGAAGACCAGCCGGTAAGTATGCAGGTTCTGGAGACGGGCATCAAGGTGATTGACCTGGTATGTCCGTTTATGAAGGGCGGCAAGGTGGGAGCTTTCGGCGGCGCGGGCGTCGGCAAAACTATCATTATTCAGGAATTGATTCACAATATCGCGCTCAATCATGGCGGCTACAGCGTCTTCGCAGGCGTCGGCGAGCGCACGCGCGAGGGCAACGATCTGTACCACGAGATGATCGAGCGCGGCATTATCGACCGCGTGGTGATGGTCTTCGGGCAGATGAACGAGCCGCCCGGCTCGCGCCTGCGCACGGCCCTGACGGCGCTGACAATGGCCGAATACTTCCGCGATGTGGAGGGCAAGGATGTCCTGCTCTTCATCGACAACATCTTCCGCTTCACACAGGCCGGCGCGGAAGTCTCGGCCCTGCTCGGTCGCCTGCCCTCGGCGGTGGGTTACCAGCCCAATCTGGCCGAGGAGATGGGCGAGTTGCAGGAGCGCATCACCTCGACGCGCACCGGCTCCATCACCTCGTTGCAGGCTGTCTTCGTTCCCGCCGATGACTACACCGACCCGGCTCCATCCACGACCTTCGCCCATCTCGACTCGACCATCGTGCTGGAACGCTCGCTCTTTGAGCAGGCGCTGTTCCCCGCCATCGACCCGCTGGCCTCGACCAGTCGCATCCTCGACGCCGCCGTCGTAGGCGAGGAACACTACACCGTCGCCAGGGATATGCAGCGTGTCCTGCAACGTTACAAAGACCTGCAAGACATCATCACTCTGCTCGGCATCGAAGAACTCTCCGAGGAGGACAAGATCACCGTTGCGCGCGCGCGTAAGCTGCAACGCTTCCTGACGCAGCCCATGCATGTCGCCCAGCCCTTCACCGGCGTCGAGGGCAAGTATGTTTCCCTCAAAGAGACGGTGCGCGGCGTCAGAGAAATCCTTGAGGGCCGCTATGATGCCATCCGCGAAGAATACTTCTACATGGCGGGTACTATCGATGATGTGAGACAACGACAGGAAGCCACGCAACAGAACAGAGAATAGTCACTCTGGTTGCTGGAAATGCGGCTTGCGCTTCTCCAGAAACGCCTGCATGCCTTCCTGCGCATCAGGAATCTGGGAAGCTGCCGCCATGACCTCCTGCGCGTAGGCGTATGCATCGTGCTGGGAGAGGCCGATCTGCGCGTAGAATGCCTGCTTGCCGATGCCTTTGGAGAAGAAGCTGCCGCGCGTGGCCGCCGCCAGCAGTTTCTGCGACTCTTCCACGAGCCGCTCAGGGGCAACGACGCGGTTGACCAGTCCCCAGTCCGCCGCCGTCTGCGCGTCGATGGCCTCGCCCGTCAGCAGCATCTCCAGCGCCCGCTTGCGCCCGATGCTGCGGCTGACTGCCACCATCGGCGTGGTGCAGAACCAGCCGCCCTTGCCGCCCGGCGTGGCAAAGCCTGCCTCCGTCGAGGCCACCGCCAGGTCGCACGTCGCCACGAGCTGGCAGCCTGCGGCAGTCGCCAGCCCCTGCACGCGCGCCAGCACCGGTTGCGGAATCTCCTGAATCGTCTCCATCAGCGTGGTGCAGACGCGCAGCAGCTTGCGCATGGCGATGAGGTCCTGTCCCACCATATCGGCAAAATCGTGGCCAGCCGAGAAGACCGGCCCGTTCGCCGCCAGCGTCACCCCGCGCACGGGGCTGTCTCCCACCCTGCGAAACGCATCGGTCAGTTCAAGCATGTGCTTGAGCGAGAGCGCGTTGCGCCGCTTCGGGTTGTTCATCGTAATCGTGGCGAAATCGCCCTCAAATTCCAGCAAAATCAGTTCGTAAGCCATTGCTCGTCGCTCCTTTCGCTCTACTCAGCATGACACAAACGTTCCTTTTGTTCCCTCATCATTATATACCGGTTTCCTGTGTTTTCCTATTGCCTGGAGATAAACACCTTTGCGAACAGGCGCAGCGAGTCCAGTTCAGGAGCGTCGACGAAGCGCAGAATGGTTTCCTGGATGCCGACCTCTTCATAGGCGGCCAGGCGCTGGCGAATCGTGTCCGGTGTGCCAACGAGCGCGCCGCTCATGATGTCCTCGTCAGCGCGTTCCTCCGGCGTGAATTTTGCCAGCGCCTCCTCTTCCGTGTCCGCGATAGAGCAGTAGTCGATGAGCGTGGTGCGCCAGATGCTGTTGTAGTCGCGCCCAATCGCCTGGCAGTGCTGCCTGAGTACGTCCAGCTTGTGCTTGATCGTCGGGATGTCGCCGCCGCCGACATTGCAGGCATCGGCGTACTGGGCGACCAGCCGCAGCGTGACCTTCTCGCCGCCGCCGCCGATGAGCAGGGGAATATGCGGCTTCTGTACGCCCTTCGGCGAGTTGATGGCGCCTTCGATCTGATAGTATTTGCCCTCGAAGCTGGCCTGCTCCTGTGTCCACATTGCCAGAATAAGCTGCACAGCCTCGTTCAGCCGCTGCAATCTTTCCCTTGTACTCGGATAGGGATAGCCATAGGCAAGATATTCTTCCTCGTACCAGCCCGCGCCGATGCCCAGGATGAGCCGCCCGTGACTCATCACGTCGACCGTACTGGCCATCTTTGCCAGCAGCGCCGGGTTGCGATAGCTGTTGCACGTCACCAGCTGGCCGATGCGCAGCCGCTTCGTGTCGCGGGCCAGACCGGCGGTCGTCATCCAGCACTCAAAGAGCATGTCCTGTGTGACAACGGGGAAGGTGTGCAGGTGATCGTAGAGCCAGATCGAGTTATAGCCCAGCGCCTCGGCCTCCTGCGCGGTTCGCGTCATCGCTTCATACGCCTCAATCGGGTCGGTAAAGTTTCTCAGATCCAGTCGCCAGCCATGTGGGACTATAATGCCATATTCCATTGTTCGCTCTATCCTTTCCAGAGTCTCTTTCAGGGTTTCTGAGCAACCGAACGCCAGTCCTTGCCTTTTATCAGGTAGAGACGCATCCGCTCGCGCCAGTGATGAGCCGGTTCGCAGAGCGGGTCGAGCCTGGCGGCGCGACTGTAGGAGAGAAAGGCGTCCTTTTCGCAGCCGATGTCGCGCAGGATATTGCCCTGCCCGTAGTGCGCCCAGGCATCTGAAGGGTCAAGCTGAATGGCGCGCCTGAAAGCGGTGAGGGCTTCGTAGTAGCATTCAAGATAGTAGAGGACGTGTCCCATCTGCGTGTAGGCGGGGGCATAGCTCGGTTCCAGCCGGGTGACGCGCGCGAAGGCGGCCAGGGCCTCCCTGGGCCGGTTAAGTCGCATGAGAGTCAACCCCAGCTTATAACAGATTCCCGCGTCTGAGGGAGCGCAGCGCAACGCCTGGCGATAGACAATCAGCGCCTCCTCGTAGCAGTGCATGGTGAAGAAGACATCCGCCATAGCGTGATATGCCTGCGCATCTGTGGGGTCGCGTTCGATGGCCTGTTTGTAGGCCACCAGGGCCTCCTCGGTGCGATTGAGCAGCGTCAGGGTTTTGCCCCGGTTGTAGTGAAAAACGCCCTCGGTGGGGTCAAGCGCCGCCGCCCGCTCATAGGCGGCAAGGGCCTGCTCGTACTGCTGCAAGCGAAAGAGGCTATTGCCCAGCCCGTTGCAGGTATATGGATCGTCAGAGTCGATGCCCAGCGCCCGCTCAAAGGCCGCGATTGCCTCCTGCTGCCGGTTCAGGCAGGTCAGAACCAGCCCCAGATTGTAGTAGAAAATGGCCTCGTCGGGGTCGAGTTCAATGGCCCTGGAATACGCAGCGCGCGCCTCTTCGTAGCGACCGAGCCGGTAAAGCGCCGTACCCATGCAATTCGTGGCGTACAGCGTGCAGGCCGTATCGGTTGCGTCTTGCAGCGCCTGCTCAAAGGCGGCCAGCGCCTCTTCATACAACGCTAACTGGAGGAGTGTGTCGCCGATGCGGGTGCAGATGTACGGCGAGCCTGATTCAAGCTCCAGCGCCTGGTGAAAGGCGGCCAGCGCCTCTTCGTAGGCCTGCTTTTCAAAGCTGGCTTCGGCCATTTCCAGCCAGCACGTGTCTACCTGCTGCGTTATGACATATCTATCCGGTACAGGGGATGTGGGCAAAGCTATCTCTACCCGACCACCCTGAGAATTCCTATCAAACGACCCCACGCTTGCGCCTCCTTCCATCGCTTCTCTTGCTGCCCTCTCCCCGGCAATCATAGTGGTATAGAAAGCATACCCGATGAAAGGATACATCGACAAGTCTCAATAGAGCTATTTTTCGGGAATTTTTCCATCACAACACAACAGATCGTCAAACTGATAAAAAACTGACCCCTCGTCAAAGCAAGTATTATCACGTATAATATGCCTGCGTGGTCGGGGCGTCCGGCTAAGCCAGCGAAAGGGAGCAGGATGTGATGCAGCTACGAGTAGGGCCGCTTGTGCGCGCCGTGAGTGCTGAAAGCGCGGCGGTCTGGTGCGAATGGACAGCAGCCGGTGAGGTGGAACTGAAGGCTGTACCTGAACAGGCCGTGCAAGAGCAGGCTGCCATACCACTTACGCGATCGACTCGCGCGCGCACGCTATGCGTCGGCGGCCATCACTACACGCTTTTCCGTCTGACCGACCTGCAACCCGCTACCTGGTATGCCTATACCCTCACTCCCATATTAGCATCTGGAGAGCCAGCAGCGGTCGCGCCATCATCTTTCCCCTCTACAGGGGCGCAGCAGCGGCTCATCCAGTGTTTTCGCACGCTCGACCTGCCCGGCGAAGGCCAGCCGCTGCGTTTAGCCTACGGCTCCTGTCGCAACCTTTCCGCACCCGGCCCTGATACCCTCAGTGCCTTCGGAACATGGCTGCAAACTACCTTTGACGAACGCGAAACGCTCTGGCCCCGTCTCCTGCTGCTCATCGGCGACCAGATTTATGCCGATGAGGGCATGAGAAGACGCAAGAAGGCGGTTAACAGCGAGCGGCGCACGCCTGTGGAAAGCTCACTCCCGCCCGGCGCTCACTCGTTTGAGGAATTTACGGCGCTGTATGAAGAAGCCTGGATGGAAGACGCCGGTGTTCGCCAGGCGCTGGCTGCGCTCCCGACGTATATGATCTTCGACGATCACGAAATTACCAATAGCTGGAATATTGCGCCATCCTGGCTGGCACAGGCGCTACGCAGGGGGCTGGAGCAGACGCTGGTTGATGGGCTGGTCGCCTACTGGCTCTATCAGGGCTGGGGCAACCTCTGCGCGCAATCGGTAAACGAGCATCCCCTGCTCGCGCTGATGCAGCAGGCCGCGCGAAGCGGAGAAGATGTGCTTGACGCATTGCGTGCATGGATGAGCAAGGCCGTGTATGGCGAAATCACGCCGCACTGGCATTACGAGATTCCCACCACGCCGCCCATCTTCGTCGCCGATGTGCGCGCCGACCGCCCGGTCGCTTTCCACAGCAAGACGGAGGAGGCCCCGGCGCGCATTATGAGCCAGAAACAGATGGAAGAACTGCGATGCTGGCTGCAAGCCCATGCCTCTACTACCGTGATGCTCGTCTCATCGGTTCCGGCCCTGTTGCCGCCCGCTATCGGCCTTACCGAATACCTGGCGGGGATACGCCCCTTCCAACGTGGCCTTCTGCGCCAGCCCGCGCATCTGCTGGCAGCATTGCAGCGCCAGCTTGCTCAACATATGAGCTTCGATCACTGGCCCGTCTTCTCAGACACGTGGCACGAACTGGTCGGCCTGCTCGCCACACGCCAGCGCGACCTCATCATCCTCTCCGGCGATGTCCACTTTTCCTACGCCGCGCAGGCGCGCACAACCCTGTTTCCCACGAAGAAACGCGCCACCCTCTACCAGCTCGTCGCCAGCCCGTTCCGCAACACCCTGAGCAAGGGCAATAGCGACCTGATTCGCGGCCAATCCGCCATCAAACGTCTCTTCTACGGCGGGCTGCATATAGCCATGCTGCCGCTGCTGCGGCCCTGGGGGGCAAAACACATCCCCCACGATCTGTTGATGCAGAACGCCATTGCCCTGCTCACCCTCTGGCCGCAATCCTCTGAAGGCGGCGACATGAGCAACTACCGCCTGCAACAGCTCTATATGGGCGTCAAAGACGGCAAAATGAGAGAGATAGCGCGCACCGCTTTCGAGTATCGAGAATAAGCGACTATTCTGCGCAGGCCACCCCCGGCAGGCCACCGTAGGTTGCCCCCGGCAGGCCACCCCCGGCAGGCCACCCGCAAGGGATGGCCCTACTCTATACGATGCGTTCGTGCGGCTTGTGGAGGGGTCGTATAGAGTAGGGCCACCCCTTGCGGGTGGCCTGCCTGGCGCTCGCACTGGCTTCAGTTCACGCCTATGGGGATCGGCCCGCCACCGTCTTAGCGTCTCTTTGCCCAGGGGAGTCCTTCGGCAATAGCCTGACGCATGGGGGCATCGAAGCCATACCAGTCGGCGACGAGGTCATCGATGCGGCGATGCAGGGCGATGCAGTCTTCCCAGGCTGCCTGGGCTTGCTGACTGAGACGGCTATAGTTATCAAGCCAGGCGCTTGCCGCGACCGTGTCGGGCAATTGCCAGCTTTGCGCCTGCGCCCAGGTCTCGTTTTCACGCTCCGGCTCGCTCAGGAAGAGTTGCAATACCTGCGCAAAGGCCGCGCTATTGCGGTCTGTGGGGGCAAGCCGGGTCGCTATTGCGTTTCGCGCGCGCAGCGCGCGGATGCGCCCGTTGACCGGGCCGTTATTACTCACCAGCCCGCGCAAGACCAGCGCCTGCAAGCTCACTCTGGGCAGCCGCGAAGCCGCCAGCACGGCAGATGGTGGCAGGTAGACCGTCCCCTCGTCGAAATCTGGCAGGCGCGCGGCATATGGCTCGACGAAGTCCCTTTCCAGCCCCGCGCGTTTGCCGAGCAGTTCATCGGCCAGCGCCGCCAGTTGTGTCACCGGCATCGTCTGCGTCTCAGGGATGGGCAGGCGATCCAGCTCATCCTTGCTGACATGGTTATTGGTCGAGAAAAGGTTGACAATATACGCGCTCACGCTGCTATTAAGCAGCGCCAGCAGCGCCTTCCCCATCTCTTCAGAAGCTTCCTCTTTGAGAATCATACGCCAGAGCTCGTGCGTGAACGCAGTTGGCGCCTGCCCATTGCGCTCGAACCAGGTTGCTGTCAGGCGTTCCCGCGTGTTCAAACGCGCCACTTCGCGCAGGATGATGCCCTGTTGACTGCCCGTGAGTTGTTGAAGTTCTTTCAGTACCTCCGAGGCGCGCAGCGTGTCCCTTAATATACTGTCAGTCTGTCCTTCTGCAAGTGGTCTGGCCCAATCAGACGGAGTAGGCGGCAATGGTGTGAAAGCTCGTACATCTTCTCCCTTATAGATAGCCACGTCCCCTTTGGCAAAGCTGCCCTTGCCAGGCCCAAGGCGCAGGGGATTGAGGTAGGTGGCGTTGACATCGCCCTGTTTGCGCTCAAATGTCTCGTCGAGCAGCGCGCCCAGTTGCCGTTCCAGATTTGCGCTGACGTGTTTGATGTGCCGCCAGATGGCCAGGCTTTCCTGGCTCTGTATCACCAGCCAGTTGCCCTGCCAGATATGATTCTGTGGCACGGCATCGATGATGTCGGCGGCGGGTATGGAGAATTGTGCCGCGCGCGCCTCCTGCACGGTATAGCCTCCGCTGACGACGAGCGTATCGACGGGAGTAGAACGGTTGATGCGCACGATGCCAACGGCCTGATCGACGCCGGGGAAGAGGATATCGCCGCGATAGAAGCGCACGAGCGCCGCCGGGCTGAAAGGCGGCGTTTTGAGCAGCTTGCGGGCTGCGCTGGCGCTTCTGTCGCCGAAGAGCGTCAAGGGCAGGATAAAGATCATCTGCCCGTAGTCGGCCAGGTAGTAGAGGCCCAGGCGCAGGAAGAGCAGGTAGAGGTTGGTATCGCCGCCCAGAATGGCTTTATAGAAGGCGGCGTTGCGGTAGCGGCTCGCATCGAACTCTTCCTGCTTGCTGCTGACATACGGCGGATTGGAGATGATGTAGAAGAATCCGGGCGCGTAATCGTCCAGCCGCGCTTTGAGGGGGTAGGCTTCATCGACGAGCCGCTCGCTTAACCAGTCCTGGATCAGAACCGTCCCTGCGCCTGTTACATCTGCGCTGTCCAGCACCTCACGCGGCACGTCCAGACTATCGCTGTTGTAGATGTGGAAGCGTTCAATCGGGTGCGCCTGCCCCGCCTGTTGCAGCACGAAGAGATCGTCCAGCCCCTGAATCAGCAGGTTCATCTCCGCCAGGTAGCAGGCAAAGGGGTTGAGTTCCATGCCAAAGAAATAAGTTGTCAGGTCGTTCAGGTAGCGGCGCGCCAGTTCCAGCCGCAGTTCGCCGCTGGCGTTCAGCGCCGCTTCGCTGGCGGGCAGGCCATGCTGGCGGCACAACGCCGTGACCAGGGCCTGTCGGTAGCGCGCGGCTGCATGCACCAGAAAGCTGCCGCTGCCACAGGCCGGGTCGAAGATGCGCCGTTCCAGCACCTGCGGCCCCTGATAATCGAGCAGGTCGAGCATGTAGTCGACGACCTCGTCGCGGGTCAGGAAATGGCCCTTGCGGTTGCGCGCCGTGCGGTCAATGTATTCCTCGTAAGTGAAGCCGATGATATCGCTGTCAACCTGCTGGAAGTTGTAGCGGCAGAGGAATTCGAGCGTTTCCAGTAGCAGAAAATCGTCGGGGATGAACCAGTCGAAGACGGCCTGCTGGAAGAAATGCAGGTAGTAGTGGCCGGCTTTGAGCGCCAGCAGGCTAAAATAGTTCTGGTTGAGGATGCCGATGCCTTCGAGTTCCTGAAAGTGTCTCTGCACGTAGCCGCGCCAGTCCGCAAAGCCGCCGTCGCTCGCCATGCGCGGGCGCAGCACCTGTTTATCTTCCAGCACTCTGACCAGCAGCAACTGAATGAAGAAGACATACGCGACCTGTTCGGCGAATACTTCCGGCTTCACATCTTCCCGGTCGCTCTGCCGCTCGCTCCAGATACGGTAGGCATGAGCCACGCGCGCGTGTTCCGCTGACTGAAAACGCCGTAAGAGCAGCGCGCCATTGATATGGATGGCGCGTTCCAGCCAGTGTTCAAATAGCGTATTCAAGGCCACCGAGAGCCTGCGCGTTCCCACCGCCCGCTCAAGCACCTGCTTGACGCGATAGATATCATGCGCCGTGATCTCGCCCAGCCCCGGCGTCAGTTGCTGGATGGCCTCAAGGACGGGCTGGCGAATGGCATCGTAGCCCAGTCGGTCGGTAAAGGCCGCCAGTTCGTCCCGCCATTCCTGCTGCAGCGCCTGCTCTTCCGCCTCCGAGGTGGCGTAGTATGCCAGCGACTTCTGAATCAGCGAGAGCGCGGCCAGCCGCAGGTGATCGAGCGATTGACGGCTCTCGGCGATGAAGTGTTCTTTCGCCTGCTGCCCGCTCAGGGGAATAGCCGCGCGCTCAAACGTCTTCTCATCAACGGCGATTCTGTCGGCTAGCTGGCTGAAGCGGGTGAAACGCTCTTTGCCGAACAGCAGTTTGAACAACGCCAGGTTCGTGGCCTCAGCCTCCAGCAGTTCGCGTGAGAGGGCCTGCCCGCCCGCCAGTCGCTCCACCGCGATATCGGCCAGCGTCTCGTAGCGCAGCGAGTCGCTGGAGATGAAGCGCACGGCCAGGATGCGCCGCATATTGCACCAGACGGCGTACCCTGCCGTGCCGCTGCAATAGCGCCGCATCTGCCGCAGGTGTTCCTCGCTCAGCTCAGCCGTGCTATTCTTATCTTCCCAGATAAAGGCTGTCCCCAGGAGCGCGCTGACCGCATAATCGGGCCGGTTTGCCTTCTGCCCTGCCTGTGGTCGGTTATAGCTCCAATCTGGCGGCGCAAAGCCTAACCATTCCAGTGTCGCCTGCGCAAACCGCGCATCGACGGCATCCGCCTCGTCGTTGCTGCGCTCGCCCACCGGCAAGGCCAGATAGTCCCGATAGCCATACTGCCGGTTATCAATGCTGATCTGGAACCGCTCGATCACCGCCTGCCGGAAACTCGCCAGCACCTGCCCCGTATCAATCGAATCACTTCGATTGTTCCCGTTGCCATTGCCATTGCCCATCGCTCGTGAAACAGCCATAACAAACAGCCTCACTTCTGCCGGAATATGGAAGAAGTATACCGTATCTCTCAAAAATAGGCTAGATGGACCCTGCAGGCGCCGATTGCCGACGCAATTAGCTCTTCCTCAGAGGCAGCGTCATGAGTTCCTGATCAAAATAGCGGTCGTGCAGCTTGAGCGCCTGGCGTTCCAGTCCGTAGGTCTCGAAGCCGTGCGCGACGAAGAGCAGGCGCGCCTCTTTGCTGGTCAGCACGACGGCGAGATTGATGCGTTCCAGCCCGGGCAAACCCTTCGCATAATCGATGGCCGCCTCGAGCAGCGCCTTGCCGATACCCTGGCCGCGCAGTTCTCTGGGAACATACATGCCCCAGATGATGCCCTTATGTCGCCGTTTGGCCCCCTCCTCGCGGCGGAAACTGGCGATGCCCACCAGTTGCCCCTTCTCATCGAACGCGCCAAAAGTCACATCTTCGGCCATACCCTCGCGCCTGCTCAGCCCCGGCGTGCTGCCCGCGATCCCCCGTTCAAGAATCTCCTCGTAAGACGCGCCAAACGACTCCGGGTCCTCCTGCAATGCTCGCAGGCGAATCTTCCAGAACGCCTCCGCGTCCTTCTCCGTCAATACCCGTACATTCATAGTATTCTTTCCTCCACATGCTTTGTGCGTGCGATTCCTCGCGCGGATTATTGCTAACCTCGTCGTTAGCAGGCGGCAAGAGCAATCCTGTTTCGCCTTCATCCTTTTTTCTGGCCATTGTGCCATGAATGCTGGAGCAAATCCGTTACAACGCCTTCGTCGGATCGTTATACTAAATGAAGAGGATAACGGATGCCTCTCCGACCACTGTCTATTGTAGCCGGTATATGGAGTTTTTGCTAGTAGTGCGTCTTTGTAGCTATCCCGATCGGGATTGTAACACGTAGGGCGTATTTAATGAGTATTCTCGTGGGAGTTCAGGAATCTGGACTCCCGGTTTTTTTGCCAGCAAAAAGGGCGATGTTACGGAACAGGTTCCATAGCATCGCCCTTGCTCTGGTGTCTGGTCGCTCACGCCTGGGGCGGCTCTGGCGCTTTCACTTCGGACTGGAAATGCGTGCGCAGGTGGCTATCGTCGCAGAACGGCCTGGTGCGCGATTGCCCGCAGCGGCACAGGGTGATCTCGTCCTCGGTGATCTCAAAGGGGTTGCCGTCGCTATCCAGCAAGATCAGCCCTTTCGCGTTCTGGATGTAGTACGGGCCATCTTTCTCGGCCATAATCGTGGGTTTTGTCTCTTCAGCCATGATAATGTTGCTCCTTTGCGAAAATCTCAAAAATAGGGCAAGTGATAGCGGCTCCGCGTGTATACGGGCCGCTTCCTGTGCAGCAGTATAGCAGATGAGCTTGCCCGTCACAAGGGGAATATCGTCCTGGTTGCTCGTGTTAGTATAAACGGGTGATGTGAAAACTGACTGCCGCTCCTGGTTGGACAGGTGGGGGCGGCTATGGTATACTTATGGCTGATGTATGTGGGCCTGCCTCTTCGTGAGAAGGGCGAGCGCCATAACTGAATGTTTCGTTTCCAGGATAGAAGATTGGCGAAGGGAGTATCGTTTCATGCCGAAGAAGGGTGAACTTTCAAAGACGGCCCGTGCCTCGCTGGCGAACCGCGAGGAACTCAACCATCTGACCAGCCGTATCTGCGCGAAGTGCGGTGAGGCCATCATGCTCAAAGAGCTTCAGCCGGTAAAGGTGCTGGGCAAGGGTATGGTCTACTATCACAAGTCTCATTATAACGTCCAGTAAGGTGAGACAGACACAATAAAGCCCTCTCTGCTGATGTTCGTCAGCGCAGAGGGCTTTTTGTTGCCTTTTTCACGCGCTTTTCCTGTGTTCTCACTGTTTTCGATGCCTTCTACCTGCCGGTACCGGTACTTTTGAGCAGGTTGCTGGTGAACTGGCGGCGGTTCGGGTTATAATCAGGCGAGGGGAATGCCATTTCAATATGCCAATCCTGAAACACTCGTCAGAGGAGACTGCATTATGTCAACCGTATTTCGGCTGAGCAGGCGCGGCTGCGCCGCCCTCTTGCTTGCGCTCGCCCTTACCCTCGTTTTCTCGCTCAGCGGCGCTCTGCGCGCCTCCGCTGCCTCGCTTGTGCAGTTGAGCAGCGACCCGTATACGAACACGACCAGCCAGCACCAGACTGAGGTCGAGCCGGATACCTACTCGTTTGGCTCAACTATTGTTGCTGCTGTACAGGTAGGCCGCTTTTACGATGGCGGGGCCTCCAATATCGGCTGGGCCACTTCGACCAATGGCGGCAATACGTGGACACATGGCTTCTTGCCGGCTACCACGCCGTACTCGACGCCCGCCGGTCCCTATGCTCGCCTGAGCGATCCTGCGGTGGCTTATGATCCCGCGCACCATACCTGGCTGATCGCCTCGCTCGCGCTCTCAACCTCCGGTAGTTCGGTCTACGGGGCCGCCGTCATCGTCAATCTCTCAACCGATGGCGGGCTGACGTGGAGCAATCCGGTCGTGGTGCAGTCTGCCGGTTCCGGCGCGTTCTTCGATAAAGACTGGATCGCCTGCGATACGAAAGCCAGCAGCCCCTACTACGGCCATTGCTACGTCGAGTGGGATGACAATGGCAACGGCAACCTGATTCTCATGAGTACCTCCACCAATGGCGGCAGCAGCTGGGGCGCGGCTCTGACCACCGCCAACCATGCCACCGGTATCGGCGGCCAGCCCCTTGTGCAGCCCAATGGCACCGTGATTGTTCCCATCGATGATGCCGGGGAAGGACATATTCTCTCCTTCACCTCAACCAACGGCGGCAGCAGCTGGGGCAGCACCGTCACCGTCGCCACTATCCATTCGTTTATTGAGGGCGGCAGCCTGCGTTCCGGCCCGCTGCCCTCGGCGGAGATCAACGGCGCCGGTAAGGTCTTCGTGGTGTGGGAAGATTGCCGCTTCGAGTCCGGTTGCAGCGCCAACGATATTGTGATGAGTACCTCAAAGAACGGCACGACGTGGTCTGCCGTCAAGCGCATTCCTATCGACGCGGTTGGCAGCCATATCGACCATTTCCTGCCCGGCATTGCCGTCGACCCGCACACGAAGGGAACCAGTACGCACCTCGCGCTCGTCTATTACTACTACCCCACAGCCTCCTGCTCGGTCTCGACCTGCAAACTGGACGTGGGCTTTGTCTCTTCCACCAACGGCGGCAGCAGTTGGAGCGCGCCGACGCAGTTAGCGGGGCCGATGACCGTCACCTGGCTTGCCAGCACCGATCAGGGCTACATGGTGGGAGACTATATGTCCACTTCCATCTCGAACGGTCTGGCCTTCCCCGGCATCGTCGTCGCCAGCGCGCCGAGCGGCGGCGTTTTCCAGGAGAGCCTCTACACCGCCAGCGGCCTCAGCCTCCTCGGAGGCACGCGCACTTCCGACAATGATCGCGTCGTCTTTACCGGCTCGTTACCGGCGCGCACAGGTTTGCCGACGGCATTCTAAAGCGAGGTTGCTAAGGATGAAGGTCCAGGGCGACCACCAGGGCCGCCCCCATAAGCGTTAACTGAAGCCCGTGCGAAGGCCAGGCAGGCCAGCCGCCAGGGGTGGCCCTCCTCTAGACGATGGCTCCCCAGGGGGCACAAGCCGCCCGTCTAGAGGAGGGCCACCCCTGGCGGCTGGCCTGCCTGGGGCGGTCTAGAGACGCGGTTCCCCAGGCGGCACGACCGCCGCGTATATAGTAGATACCGTGTGAAAAGTCAAGCGTCAAAGAGCAAATGCACGAAAAACCCGAAAAGAGAGGAAGAAAGGCCAGGGCGAAGGAAAGAAGCCTCCAAAGGACACAGCTAGCCTCCTGCTGAGC
>Ga0209810_1000911_pt1 | contig 51937 bp, 50 predicted proteins | sample Coa_R1_7_FD_187159 | JGI IMG/M metagenome (GOLD analysis project Ga0209810, IMG submission 187159) | Surface soil microbial communities from Centralia Pennsylvania, which are recovering from an underground coalmine fire - Coalmine... | ecosystem: Environmental > Terrestrial > Soil > Unclassified... | reverse complement strand
TGACATCCGCGCCTGGATCGAAACCTGGAACCAAAACCCAAGACCATTCGTCTGGACCAAAACCGCGGACCAAATCCTCGAATCAATCGCCCGATACTGCGGACGAATCAATGACTCACGACACTAGCTGCTCGGAGTCAGGACGGCGCCGATCCACTCGACCGTCCGCGGCACGTCGCCCGGGTCGATGTTGTGCGACGCCCCGGACTCTCGGTAGTCGACCGGCAGCCCCGCGCCGCCGAGCAGCTCGCGTGCGCGGCGCCCGAACTCGACACCGATCACCGGGTCGTTGCGGCCGTGCGCGATCAGGACGGGTAGGTGCTGGCGTCTGTCGAGCGCTGGCGACCAACCGTCGACGATCGGGATGAAGCCGCTGAACGCGAGGATCCCGGCTGGAGCGGGCCGCTCTCCCTTCAGCCCCATCGCGTAGCTCATCACGGCGCCCATCGAGAAGCCGCCGAGCAGGGTGCGCCCGGGTGGGACTCCATACTGCTCCCAGAGCGAGTCGTGCAGCTCGGCGAGGAGGTCGAGCGAGGCGTGAAACGTCGGTGGATCTGGATGCCCCACACGCACGTTCTCGTACCAGCGGTACCCCGGCCCAAACGGAAGGGGCGCGCGAGGAGTGATGACCTGCAGCCGGCGCTGCGGGTCGAACACGTCGGCCAGCGGCAGGAGGTCGCGCTCGTCGGTGCCCCGGCCGTGGTGCAGGATCAGCAGGCCCTCGGGCTCGCCTGCCGGCGCTCGCTGCGCGAAGTGGAGCATCGCGCCACGCTATAGCGTCTGTCACCCTGACGAGGTCACCTTGACCATCAGCGAGCTGCAGCCGCCGGCGCTCGGGCGCGAGGACGCAAGCCCCCGCCCGCCGATCCTGCTGATCCGTGTGATCGCGTTCGTGGTCGGCGCCGCCAGCCTGGGCGCGGAGATCTCCGCGGCAAGGCTGCTCGCGCCGTACTTCGGCGCCTCCACGATCATCTGGGCGAACACGATCGCGACCGTGTTGGTGGCGCTGTCCGCCGGCTACGCGATCGGCGGGCGACTTGCCGACCGCCGCGCCGACCTCCAGGGCCTGTGCGCGATCGTGCTGGGCGCCTCGATCCTGCTGGCGCTGGTGCCGTTCGTTTCAGACCCGTTCCTGCGTCTGTCGGTAAAGGCGCTGGGGGCTCTGTCGCTCGGCGGCTTCCTCGGCTCGCTGGCGGCGGTGCTCGTGCTGGTTGCGGTGCCGGTGATGCTGCTCGGCTGCGTTGCCCCCTACGCCAACCGTCTCGCGGTGGGTCGTGTCGGTGAGACCGGTACGGTGACCGGCGGCCTGTACGCGATCTCCACCGCCGGCTCGCTGCTCGGCACGTTTGCCTCGGCGCTGGCGCTGATCCCGCTGATCGGAACGCACAGGACGTTTCTGGTGTTCGCGGCTGCGCTGGCGCTGGTCGCCGCGTCCGGTCTGCGCGCGCGCCGCTACCTGCTGGTCCCGGCGGCGGTGGCGGCGCTGCTGGCGGTGCCGCCGGCGGCCGTCGGCGCGGACGTGCACGACGGCCGCGTCATCTTTGAGACGGAGACTCAGTATCAGTACGCGCGCGTGGTGCAGTTCCCAAGCGGTGCGCGCTGGCTCCAGCTCAACGAGGGCGTCGTCGTGCACTCGGTGTACCGGCCATGGAGCTATCTGACCGGCGGATACTGGGACGACTTTCTGGTGCTGCCGCTGGCGCGCGGCGGCGGCATCCCGCGGCGGATCGCGATCCTGGGTGACGCGGCCGGCACGGTGGCCCGCGCATACGGCCACTACTTTCCGCAGACACGGGTCGACGCCGTGGAGCTCGATGGCGAGCTGACCTCGATCGGCCGGCGCTACTTCGCGCTGCGCGGTCCGAACCTCCACCTCTACACGGCCGATGCCCGGCCGTGGCTGGCCGCGAGCAACGCGAGGTACGGAGCAATCTTCCTCGACGCCTACCGGCAGCCGTACATCCCGTTCTACCTGCTCACGCGCGAGTTCTTCAGGCTCGTCCGTGCGCACCTTCAGCCCGCCGGCGTGTTCGTCGTCAACGTCGGCCACATCCCGGGCTCGGACGCGCTCGAGAGGGTTGTGACCGCGACGCTTCGTGCCGCGTTCCCGGTGATCGCGCGCGACGTCCAGAGCCCCACCAACACGCTGCTGATGGCCAGTGACGGACCGCTGTCGCCGGCGAGGCTGGTGGCGGCCGCGCGCGAGCTGCCGGCGCAGCTGCGGCCGCTCGCGAACTCGGTTGCCGTGCAGTTCGAGCCCCTGCTGCGGGGCGGCACCATCTACACCGACGACCGTGCGCCCGTCGAGTGGCTCACCGACCTGTCGATCCTGCGGTACGCGACCGGGCAGCGGTAGGCGCGCGGTCCTGGATGACGCCCACCCCGTGGCGCGGCGCGAGCGTGATCGCGCGGAACTGGATCTCGTCCAGCTCCGGAGAGGCCGGGCGCAGCGCGCAGCGCTCGAGCACGCGCCGCAACACGATCCGCATCTCCATCTGTGCGAAGCTCGCGCCGAGACAGCGCCGGGTGCCGCCGCCGAACGGGATCCACGTGTAGGTGTCCGGCGGGTCGTCAGTGAGAAAGCGCTCTGGCCTGAACGCCCGCGGCTCGGAGTACAGGTCGGCACGGCGGTGGATCATCCGGATCGATGGGTTGAGCTCGACGCCCGGCGGGATCAGGTAGCCGTCGAGCTTGAATGGCTCGCCGCGCACGACCCGGCCGACACCCGGGATCACCGGCCGCAGGCGCAGCGACTCCTTGATGACCGCATCGAGGTAGGCGTCGTCACCTTCGATGGCCCGCCGGTGGACGCTCGCGGTGTGGAGCAGCAGGTCGAACGTCCAGGCGAGTCCGGTGGCGGTCGTCTCGTGGCCGGCGAGTAGCAGCGTCAGAAGTTCGTCGCGGACCTCCCGGTCGGTGAGGCGGTTGCCCGCCTCGTCCTCCGCCAGCAGCAGCGCCGAGAAGACATCGTCGCGCTGCTCGAGGTCCGGCTGCTCGCGCCGGCTGGCGATTTCGCGATACAGGATCTCGTCGACCGCATCGCGGTTGTCCTGGAAGCGCTGCGCCGCACTGCGGTCGGCTCCGAAGCGACCCATGGTCATCATCAGCAGCAGCCCCCGCGGGCGCGCCAGCGGCTCGATCATCGCCCGGATCCGCCGCTTCAGCTCGTCCTCGGCGGGCCCGGCGCTGTAACCGAAAACCGCGCGCAGAATCACGCGCAACGTCAGCGACTGCATGCTCGCCAGCACCGCGAATGGCTCGCCGACCGGCCACGAGTCGATCTCCTGGTCGGCGGAGGCGCGCATCACCTCCGCATAGGCCTGCATCCTGCGGCCGTGGAACTGGGGCAACAGGAGCCGCCTGTGGCGGAGGTGCTCGTCACCGTCGAGCAGCAGCACCGAGCGCTCGCCCAGAACCGGGCCAAGCAGCGAGTTCGCCTCCCCCGCGTGCAGCTGTGCGTTCGATCCCTGAAACACCTCCTTGACCAGCTCGGGGTCGAACAACATCACGAACTTCGAGTCGAACAGTGTGCTGAACGTGACCGCCCCGCCGTAGCGGCGGCGGCACGCCTCGAGGAAGCGCGGACCGGCGAACATGAAGCCGGCCGTCTGAAGCGCGCGAGGAAGCGGCGGACCGGGGGGAAGCTGTGTCTGCGCCATCGCTTCGCTGATGGTAGATCGCGCCGGTCTTAGCGCCCGACGGCGGCGGCCTGCGACTGCGCCGCCCGCGGATCGAGGTCCGCCAGGGAGAGCTGCTGGGCCGGCGGGCGATCGAGCGGGCGCGTGATCGACACCTTCAGCCGCCCGTCGACATGAAGCAGCTGTCCGGATTCCAGCCCGTGCCAATCGGGGTGCTCGTCCATCGGCTCGGTCGCGACCACAACCGCCGGGCAGCTCGCGAGCCGGCCCGAACGCACCCGCACCGAGGCGCGCGCGCTGGCGTGCTCGAGGTGGCGGTTGCCGCTGGTTCCGCCGGCTGGGCGCTCGAGCACGTGGAGCTCGTGGACGTCGGGATAGCGAAGCGCCCACAGGTCGGACTCGGTGACCAGCACGAAGTTGATCGCGAACACGGGCAGGTTCGCTGCGACCCAGCGGGCGGCGCTCGTGATGCCTGCGTCGACGTCGCCATCGTGGCGTCCGATCTCGCGCGTGATCAGGGCGAAGAACCGCTCGGAATCGGTCTCGCCGCGGACCAGCTGCATCGCGTCGCCGAGCTCGGCCTCGAGCCTGCCGAGGTCGCCGATCACGCCGTTGTGGGCGAACAGCCGGCCCTCCTGCTCAAACGGATGCGTGTTCTGCGCGTTGATCGCCCCGGTCGAGGCGTAGCGGACGTGCGCGACGAACGTCCGCGACTCGACCTCGCGAGCCTCGCGCGCAAACGCCTGGTCCTCGTATGCCGCAAGTGGCTGCTTGAACAGCTCGGGCCGGCCGTTCTGGTCGAAGCTCCCGAGACCCGTGCCGTCAGGCTCGCGCCGGCTCTGCTCGGCCAGGGAATCCGGAGCTTCGAGCAGCCAGAAGGTCGCCTTGAGGCGCTCGGGCCCGGCGCTCATGCCGAACAGACGGCACACGTCGCGTGGCGACGCTACCGGAAGTTGGGATAGGGTCGCGCGTCGATGCCCGAGCTTCGACCGGCCCTCGGCCCCGCGGTGGCGCTGTCGCGACGGGCGGCCGTGGAGTCGCGGGCGCTGTTCCACGTCTGGCAGGCCGGCATCCTCGGCCTGGATCCCCCGGGCAAGACGCTGGCGATCGCGCGGGCGATCCATCGGCTCGGCCAGCTGGGCGCGTCGATCTCGATCGCGGCGATCAAGCACGGCGACCGGCTTGGACTGGTCGACGAGCTCGGCGAGTTGACGTTCGCCGAGCTCGACGCGCGCTCGGACGCGGTGGCCTCGGCGCTGCAGACCGCAGGTCTGCTCGAGGGCGCGGTGGGGGTCCTGTGCCGCAACCACCGCGGCTTTCTCGACATCACCTTCGGTGCCGCGAAGGCTGGAGCGCGGACCGTGTACCTGAACACGGATTTCGCCGGGCCGCAGCTGCGCGACGTCTGCAGCCGCGAGGGTGTGTCGCTGCTGGTCCACGACCATGAGTACGCGGGGCTCGTCGAACCGATCGAGGCCCGTCGGTTGATCGCGTGGACCGACGGCCAAGCGGATGGCGACTCACTGGAGCAGCTGATCGCGGCGCACGCCGGGCGCAGCCCGGCGCCTCCCGCCCAGCCCGCCGCCGTGGTCCTGCTGACCAGCGGGACGACCGGCACGCCGAAGGGCGCGCCACGGTCGCAGGGCCATTCGCTGGCGCCGGTCGGCGCGCTGCTGTCGAAGGTCCCATACCGAGCGCGTGAGTCGACGTACGTGGCGGCCCCGATGTTCCACGGGCTCGGGTTCACGCAGATGATCCTGTCGGTGATGCTCGGCTGCACCACGATCACGCAGCGCCGGTTCAAGCCCGCGGTGGTGCTCGATGCGATCCACACCCGGCGACCGACCGCGCTCGTCGTCGTGCCGGTGATGCTTCAGCGGATCGTCGGCGTGCTCGAGCAGGACCCCGACCGCTACGACACGAGCTCGCTGCGGATCGTGTTTTGCTCGGGAGCCCAGCTGGAGGCCGAGCTGGTCCGTCGGGCACAGCGGGTCCTGGGGGATGTCCTCTACAACTTCTACGGCTCGACCGAGGTCGCGTACGCGACGTTCGCGACGCCGGAGGACCTGCGGGCGGCGCCCGGCACCGCCGGGCGGGTCCCGTTCGGAGCGGTGGTGCGTCTCTACGATGCCGAGGGTCATCTGGTGGAAGGGCCGAAGCGGCCCGGGCGGATCTTCGTCGGCAACGGCTTTCAGTTCGACGGCTACACCGGCGGCGGCGGCAAGGAGGAGATCGACGGCCTGATGAGCACCGGCGACGTCGGCCACTTCGACGCGGCCGGCCGGCTGTTCATCGACGGGCGCGACGACGACATGATCGTGTCCGGCGGCGAGAACCTGTTCCCGGGCGAGGTCGAGGAACTGCTGCTCACGCATGAAGCCGTCGAGGAGGTGGCGGTGATCGGCGTCGACGACGCCGAGTTTGGAAAGCGGCTGGCGGCGTTCGTGGCATTGCGCCCAGGTCGCTCGCTCGGGGAAGACGACGTGCGCGAGTACGTGCGGGCGAACCTCGCGCGCTACAAGGTGCCGCGCGACGTCCATTTCCTCGACGAGCTGCCGCGCAACCCCACGGGGAAGGTGCTCAAGCGGGAGCTGCGGGCGCGGTACGCGGCCGGGTAGGGGCTTCGCGGGTCGCGAGGGTAGGGGGCGGGGCGGTCTGACCGACGCCGCGAACCGCGAACCAAAGCGGCAAACGGCGGCTGAGCCACCACGAAACGTTTTGATTCGCCGCACCCCAGCGCCCGCCCACCCCCCAACGCGAACACCCCGCCTACCCCGCCTGCCCGCTCACCTCATCTGTCAAAGTAATTTCAAGCTCTTGTCCTATCTTGGGCGGTGACGCCGGTCGAGGCGCGCTGCTCGAAGAGAAAGGCTCAGGCGATGACGAGATTTCTGCGCACCGTTTCCACCCGCAGGCTGATGGCGATGATCGCCGGCCTCATCGCGGCGATCGCCGCCGGCACCGCGATTGCGGTCGCGGCGGCCGGCAGTGGCCCGGTCCCGAAGCGCCAGTCGCTCGCGCGCGCGATCCGCGCTGCGCTCGCGGCGCCCGCCGTCCAGGGGATCAGCGCACGGATCAGCTTCACCAACCATCTGATCGACGCCTCGGACATCCAGGGCGCGGACCCGATCCTGTCCGGAGCGACCGGCCGGTTGTGGCTGTCCAACGGCCACGGTCTGCGCCTCGAGCTTCAGGGCGACAACGGCGATGCCCAGGTGGTCGTGAACAACCGCTCGTTCTGGGTCTACGACCCCTCGTCGAACACGGTCTATGAGGGCACCGTTCCGGCGAGCGCGCAGAAGGCGAGGGCGTCGCACAAGCAGCGCGAAACGCTTCCGGGCGTCGCCCAGATCCAGACCGACCTGAACCACCTGGTCAAGCACGTGGCCCTATCGGGCGCGATCCCAACCGACGTCGCCGGTCAGCCGACGTACACCGTGCGCGTGTCCCCCCGGCACGACGGCGGGCTGCTCGGCGCGGCCGAGCTCGCGTGGGACGCGGTCAGGGGAGTGCCGCTGCGGATCGCCGTATACGCGCGCGGCAACAGCTCGCCCGTGCTGGAGCTCAAGGCCACCGACATCTCCTACGGGCGTGTCTCCTCTGGCGTGTTCAGGATCTCGCCGCCTCGCGGCGCCAAGGTGGTGAAGGTGTCGACGACGAGCGCCGCGGCTGATCACACCCAGAGCAGGCTTCGCCGGCAGGCCAAGGGCCACGCCGATGTCAGCGGCGTGAGCGCGGTTCAGCGCCACCTGCCATTCACGCTCGCCGCGCCCGCGAGGCTCGTCGGACTGCCTCGCCAGTCCGTCACGCTGCTGGACTGGCAAGGTCATCCGGCCGCGCTCGTCACCTACGGGCAGAACCTCGGCGGGATCGCGGTGATAGAGCAGACCGCCAGCTCGACCAAGCAACTCCCAAGCACGAGCACCAGCGGCGGCGATCGTCGCGGGCTGACGCTGCCGACCGTCTCGATCAACGGAGCGACCGGACAGGAGCTCGACACCGCGCTCGGGACGATGGTCCGCTTCACGCGCGCCCGCGTGACATACACGGTGGTCGGGTCGGTCCCGGCCGCGGCCGCCGACGCCGCGGCACGGGCGCTATGACGCAGGGCGCAGTGCCCGCCCGCGAGGCCGATTCGCCACCGCCGGTCGAGGTTCGCGGGCTTGTCAAGCGCTATGGCGAGATCACGGCGGTAGCCGGTGTCGACCTGACGGTAAACGTCGGCGACGTCTACGGCTATCTGGGCCCGAACGGCGCCGGCAAGACCACCTCGCTGCGGATGATGCTCGGCCTGATCCGCCCGACGCAGGGCAGCGTGCGGTTGTTCGGTCGCAATCCGATGGAGAGCGTCGAGGCGCTCGACGGCGTCGCCGGGTTCGTCGAAGCGCCGACCTTCTACCCGTACCTGAACGGCCGCCGGAACCTCGAGCTGCTCGCGGCATGGGACGGCGGCGATGCACCGGACCGGATCGACTCGGCGCTCGAGATAGTCGAGCTCAGCGACCGCGCCCGCGACCGCGTCGGCGGCTACTCGCACGGCATGCGCCAGCGCCTCGGGATCGCCGCCGCGTTGCTTCGCGACCCGAAGCTGCTGCTGCTCGACGAGCCGGCGACCGGCCTCGATCCGGCCGGAATGCGCGATATGCGGTTGCTGATCCGGCGGCTGGCCGACCAGGGGATCACGGTCCTGCTCTCGAGCCACATCCTCACTGAGGTCGAGGAGGTCTGCAATCGCGTCGCGATCATCCGCCTCGGAAAGATCGTCTACGAGGGCGCGATCGCCGATCTCAAGCGCGGCGCAGGCACGACATACCGCCTCGAGACGACCGACGATGAGCGCGCGCTCGCGATCTCCCGCGCCCAACCGGGGATCGAGGACGTCCGCGCCCAAAACGGGCGGCTGTCGTTGAAGGGCGAGGAAGTCGCGGTCGCCCAGCTGTCTCAGGCGCTTGTCGAGGGGGGTGTGCTGATCCGGGCGCTGGTGCCGCAGATGGTGACGCTCGAGGATCTGTTCTTCTCGCTCACGGAGGGCGGCGATCGTGTGGTGCCGGCGTCCGAGCCCGAGCCCGCCGCGTCCCATCCGCCGAGCGTGGAGGTCGCGGGATGAGCAGGCCGGGCGTGGGCACCGTCTACCGCTGGGAGCTGACCAAGCTCCGCTACCAGAAGCGCACCTACCTGGGCCTGGGCGCCGCCGCGATCGTTCCGATCCTGTTCGTGGTCGCGATCCACTTCCGTCACGACCGGCGCGGTGGGGATTTCGCGTTCTCCTCCTACCTCACCCGCAGTGGCCTGGCGGTGCCGCTGGTGATCCTGCTGTTCGGAGCGGTGTGGATGTTCCCGCTGATCACGGCGCTGGTGGCGGGCGACATCGTTGCCTCCGAGGACCACAACGGCACGCTCAAGACGATCTTCACCCGCTCGCTCGACCGCAGCCAGATCTTCGCGGGCAAGACACTCGCCGCCCTCACCTACGCGGTTGCGGCGATTCTGATCAACGGCACGGTCGCGGTGATCGCCGGGAGCATCCAGTCCGGGTTCAACTCGCTCCAGAGCCTGTCCGGCACGATCGTGTCAGCGCCGAAGGGGCTCGAGCTCGTGTACGTCAGCCTGCTCGTGTACCTGATCCCGATCGCCACGATCGTCGCGATCGGGCTGCTGCTGTCGTCGCTGACGCGCAACAGCGCCGCGGCAGTGGTGGGGACGCTGATGGTGTCGCTGCTCTTCCAGCTGATCGGGATCCTCCCTGGCCTCGGCGGCCTGCAGCCCTATCTGCTCAGCACGCAGTTCAACGCTTGGCAGGGCCTGCTTCGCACCCCGATCGACTGGTCGCCGATCATCCGCGCCGCCTGGGTGTGCGCGATGTACGGGATCCCGGCGCTGGCTGCGGCGTTCCTGGTGTTCCTACGCCGCGACGTCGCCGGTGGGTGACGGCGGCGCCGGCGCATCTACGGCTGCCGAGCGCGTTCTCGTCGTCGACGACGACCCATCGCTGAGGCGGATGCTCGAGCGGACGCTGGCGGCTGAGGGCTACGAGGTGACGGTGGTCGGCGACGGGGCGAGGGCGCTGGTGGAGGCGGAGCGCACCGCCCCCGACGTGATCGTGCTCGACGTGGCGATGCCCGCGCTCGACGGTCTCTCCGTCTGCCGACGGCTTCGAAGCAAAGGCGTACCCACGCCGATCCTGATGCTGACCGCGCGCGACGCCGTCCCCGACCGCGTAGCAGGGTTTGAGGCGGGAGCCGACGACTATCTCGTCAAGCCGTTCGCGCTCGCCGAGCTGGTCGCGCGCCTACGGGCGCTGACCCGCCGGCACGCGGAGCTCGGTCCGCTGCTCTCCTACGGAGATCTGAGCCTGGTGAGGGCGTCGCGGACGCTGACACGCGGCGGCCGAGCCGTCGAGCTCACCGGCCGCGAGGCGGCGCTGCTCGAGCTGTTGCTGCGCGAGTCGCCTCGGACGGTAACGCGCGAGCGCGCGATCAGCGAGATCTGGGACGGTGCGGCCGAGCCCAATGTCGTCGATCGTTACGTCACGCGGCTGCGGCGCAAGCTCGGCGAGCCGCCGCTGATCCGCACCGTCCGGGGCTCCGGGTTCGCGTTGCGAGCGTGAGAAATCAGCGCCCGGACAGGAGCGCCTGGATGTCCTCCTCCGGAACCGGCCTGCCGATCAGAAAGCCCTGCGCGCCGTCGCATCCGAGCATCCGCAACTGCGCGAGCTGCGACGCCGTCTCGACGCCCTCGGCGACGACGCTCAGCCCGAGTGCGTGACCGAGCTCGACCACCGCAGCGACGATCGGCGAATCCTCGTCGGGGTCCTCGCCCAGGCCGCTGACGAAGCTCTCATGGATCTTCAGTATGTCGATCGGCAAGCTCTTGAGGGTCGAGAGCGAGGAGCTCCCGGTCCCGTAGTCGTCGATCGCCACCCGCACCCCGATTGTCTTGAGCCCCTGGAGCGCGCGCTCGGCGAACGCGGGATTCTTGGTGACCGCCTCCTCGCTGATCTCGAGCGTGAGGACCGCGGGGTCGGCACCGCTCGCTCGCATCGCGCCGGCCAGCATCGGCACCAGGCCCGGGTCCTCCAGCTGGCGGGGCGACAGATTCACGGAGATCGTGATGTCTGGCTTGGCGCGACGCCAGCGGACGATCTGGCGCAGCGCCTCGGCGAGGACGTACTCGCCGATTGGCATCATCATGCCGGTCTCCTCCGCGAGCGGGATGAACTCGCTCGGCGGGATCAGGCCCCGCTCCGGATGCTCCCAGCGCACGAGCGCTTCGAACCCGACGACGCCGGCCTCGCCGTTGAGCGAGACCTTCGGCTGGTAGTGGACTCGGAGCTCCGAGCGCTCGATCGCGTGGCGCAGAGCGGACTCCAGCTCGAGGCGTGCCATCGCCCGCGCACGCGTCGCCTCGTCGAACAGCTCGTAGCGAGAGCGACCGAGCTCCTTGGCCCTGTACATCGCGGCGTCGGCCTCGCGGATGACGGTCTCCGGCGGAATGTTCGGATCGGCGACCATCGCGATCCCGATGCTGACCGTGACGGCGGCCTCGGTGCCGTCGAGCCTGATCGGGAGCGACGCGGCTCGGTTGATCCGATCGGCGATCAGCACGACCTCCCGCTCGCTCGCGAGGTCCTCGAACAGGAACGTGAACTCGTCACCGCCGAAGCGGGCGACCGTGTCCATCGGCCGCAGCATCGTGCGCAGCCGATCGGCCAGGCCCGCCAGCAGCCGGTCGCCGGCGGCATGCCCGAGCGAGTCGTTGATGTGCTTGAAGTTGTCGACGTCCAGGAACAGGACCGCAACCGAGGCGTTGGTCCGGCGCGAGCGGTCCAGCGCGACGCCCAGGCGGTCGAGGAACAGCGCCCGGTTGGGCAGTCCGGTCAGCGAGTCGTGCAGCGCCTGATGAGCGAGCTGTACCTCCGAGCGCTTGCGCTCCATCCCGAACCGCAGCGACCGGCGCAGGACCGAAGGCGACAGCTCCGACTTGATCAGGTAGTCCTGCGCGCCTGCCTTGACGATGTCAATCGCGACGCGGTCGTCGGGCTCGTCGGCGACCACCAGGATCGGCGCGTCGGGTGCCGCGGTCCGCAGCTGATCGACAGCGGCGAGCTGCTCGTCGCTGCGGTCGCTGATGTCGAGCACGACGCACGTCGCGCCACGCTCGAGCAGTTCCTGGGTGGCGTCGCTGAGGCGCTGCGCATGGGCAAAGACGAGCCCCTCGGGCCACGCCGTTCGCAGCATCTCGCCCACCAGCAACGCGGTCCGGGGGTCCGCTCCCACGAACAAGACCCTTGCTGGCGCCGTAGCCCCCGGCGGGTCCTCGACCAACGGCACATCCCCTGTCTCGAGCAAATCGGCTGGTTCCTTTACCAAACCTCCCTGTTACTAACAAACAACTCGTCAATCCCGGCAGAGTTGGTGGCTTGCGCAGGTTCTCACACCCGCTCGCAACCCTGCGCGCACGGCTGATTCTCGCTGCTGGTGGCGCGATTCTGGCCGCGGTCGCCCTGTTTGCGATCGCGGCGGTGCTGCTCGTTCGCCACGAGCTGGATGGGTCGCTCGACGACGCGCTGCGCGCTCGCGCGGAGGACGTCGCGCAGCTGGCGGTCTCGGCCCCGGCGGTCCTCACGCAGGCGGGAGCGCTCGAGAGCCCGGTCTCCGGACGGCAGCTGGTGGTGGAGGTGCTCGACGCGCGGCGGCGGATCCTCGCACGCTCGCTGACGCTGGGCGCGAGGCTGCTGCCGGTCGATGCGCTCGTCCAGACCGCGATCGCGGATGGCCGCTCGGGGTTCGAAACGATCCATATCTCGGGCCGGCCATTCCGCATGTACGCCGCGCCGATCGCGCAGGCGGGCGGCCCGGCAGCCGGGGGGGCGGTCCTTGTGGCCTCGGACACCACCGACATCGCGCATACGATCGGGCGGCTGGGCTACGTGCTGACGCTCAGCGGCATCGGAGCAGCATTGGTCGCGGTGCTGGCGGCGGCCGTGCTGACGCGGCGCGGGATGCTCCCGCTTCGGCGGCTGGCGCGCGCGGTGGTCGAGATCGAGCGAACCGCGGACCCGTCGCGACGGCTGCCGGCACCAGATCCGTCGCGACGGCTGCCGGCGCCGCGGGCGCGCGATGAGGTCGGGCAGCTGACGGGCGTGCTGAACCGCATGCTGGGGTCGCTCGAGGAGGCCCAGAGCCGCGAGCGGCGGTTCCTGGCCGATGCGTCGCACGAGCTGCGAACGCCCGTGACGGCGCTGCTCGGCAACGTCGAGTACGCCGCGCGCCACGGCGCCGATCCCGAGGTGCTCGCAGATCTCGAGCGCGACGCGCAGCGGCTGGCGCGCCTCGTCGACCAGCTGCTCGTGCTGGAGCGGGGAGCCGAGCGGGGACAGGAGCCCGTCCCGGTCGCCTTGGAGCCGCTGATCTTGGAGGTTGTGCGCGGGCGCGAGCGCGTGCAGCTGGGCGGAGTCGACGCCGCCGAAGTCCTCGGCGACCGCGACGCACTGCGGCGGGCGCTCGAGAACCTGATCGACAATGGCCTCGTCCACGGGCCGCCCAGCGGGACCGTGACCGTCGCCCTGTCGGTCGCCGACGGGCGCGCGCGGCTGACCGTTTCCGATCAGGGCCCCGGACCCGACACCGCTTTGCATGATCAGCTGTTCGAGCGATTCTGGCGCGGCCCGGACGCCTCTGAGCGCCCGGGATCGGGACTGGGCCTTTCAATCGTGGCCAGTACGGCTGAGCGCTACGGTGGACGGGTATTCGTCGAAGGGTCGGCGTTTACGCTGGAATTCCCGGTGATTGGCAGTTAGCGAATTCTCATGCTCCTCTTACCGAGACCTGATGCACTTGTCGAACCATCGTGAGCATGGCCTCTGACAGGGATCCCTCGGCGAAGCGTGGCCGGGCGCTTGCGCAGCTCCAGCGCGACGGCGCACTGGCGCGGCTGAGCGTCGCGCGGAAGTGGATGCTGGCCGCCGCGGCTGCCATTGCCGCCGGCCTGTCCGCGCTGGTCTCCGCGGTCGCGCCTGGACACACGCTCAGCTCGAAAACGCGCCCGCGCGCCCTCACTGTGACTCCGCGGCACAAGACCGTCTCGCCGCAGATGCCTCCACTCGCGAGCGCGGCCGAGCTTGGACTTCAGGGACCGGCCCAGGCACCGCAGCCCGCGCCGGCTCCGACGCCGCAGGTTGCGCCGACGCCGCAAGCGCCACCCTCCCCGGCGCCGTCCGCGCCGGACCCCAGCTCGGCTGGCAGCTCGGCTGGCAGCGGCGGCGGCGCGGTCGTTTCCGGCGGCTCCTGATCTCAGATGACAACGCCTGACGCCACGGTGCGATTCCCGGCACTCGGCAGCACGGCCGTGCTCGCGGTCGTCGATCGCTCGCGGCTCGGCCCCGCCCGTGCGGCGGTCGCGGAGGTGATCGACGCCTTCGATCGCGCGTGCTCGCGATTCCGAGCCGACTCGGAGCTATCGGCGGTCAACCGCGGCGCGGGCGGGACGGTCGCGGTCGGCCCGCTGCTGCTCGAGGCCGTCCAGGCGGCGCTGCGGGCCGCGTGGCTGACAGACGGCGATGTCGACCCGACCGTTGGGCAGGCGTTGATCGCGCTCGGATACGACCGCGATTTTGCGCAGCTCGACCCCGCCGTCACCGTCAAGCTGGCGTCGGTGCCGGGTTGGCGAGCCGTGAAGCTCGACGCTGCCGCGCGGACTGTGCGCGTTCCGCGTGGCGTGACCTTGGACTTGGGCGCGACCGCCAAGGCGCTGGCAGCGGATCGCGCTTCCGAGGCGGCGCTCGCCGCGGCGGGGTGCGGCGTGCTGGTCTCGCTCGGTGGCGATCTGGCGATCGCGGGTGAGGCTCCCGAGGACGGCTGGCGGGTCCGGGTAACCGATGACCATGCAGCGGGAGTCGACGCTCCGGGGCAGTGGATCACGCTGCGCTCGGGCGGGCTCGCGACCTCGAGCACGGCCGTGCGACGGTGGACCGGGCTGAGTGCGGCGGGCGAGCCGCGGCTCGTGCACCACCTGCTCGATCCCACCACCGGCGCGCCGGTGGGCGGTCCGTGGCGCACAGTCAGCGTCGCCGCCGCCACCTGTCTGGACGCCAACATCGCGAGCACGGCCGCGATCGTGCGCGGCGATCGCGCGGCGGCGTGGCTCGAGGAGCTCGGGCTTCCGAGTCGGCTGGTGGACCTGGGCGGGGTTGCGCGGCACATCGCCGGCTGGCCGGAGGAGGGCGATGATCTCGCGAGCGCGACCGTTGCCATCTCCGCGGGGCTGCCGGCATGACCACGGTGCTGGCGGCCACAGGACCCAGCGCCAACTGGTACCTGGCGCGCGGCACCGGGGTCGTGTCGCTGCTGTTGCTCACGGCCAGCGTCGTGATCGGGATTCTCGGATCGCTGCGATTCGCCGCTCCGCGGTGGCCGCGGTTTGCGATCGACACGGTGCACCGAGACATCTCCCTGCTGGCGCTGGCGTTTCTCGTGGTCCACATCGTCACCAGCGTGCTCGACAGCTTTGCTCCGATCACACTCCTCGACGCGGTGGTGCCGTTCGTCTCCGCGTACCGGCCGCTGTGGCTCGGGCTGGGGGCGGTCGCGTTCGACCTGATGGTCGCGATCGCGGTGACCAGCCTCGTACGGCGCCGTTTGGGTTATGGCGCGTGGAGGGCGGTGCACTGGCTGGCGTACGCGAGCTGGCCGGTGGCCGTGCTGCATGGCCTCGGCACAGGGACCGACGCAAAGCTGTGGTGGAACCTGCTGATCACCGCGGCCTGCCTCGCCGCGGTGCTGGTGGCGGTGTGGGTGCGCGTCGCGCGATCGGGGGCGGGCGCCGAGCAGTGGCGCGGCCCGGCGATCGGCGCGACGATCGTGACCGCCGCCGGGTTGGCGATCTTTACGGTCGCGGGTCCGCTGCAGCATGGCTGGGCGCGGCGCGCCGGCACCCCGGCGTCGCTGCTGCCGAAGACCTACGTCCCGGTGACGCTTCGGAGAGTCGTCTCGAGGACCTTGAAAGTGCCGTTCTCAGCGACGCTTGCCGGGTCGGTCACCCAGCATCCCGCGGCGGGAGGCGAGCTCGTCGACCTGCTGCTCGGGCTGCACGGCGGCGCGCGCGGGAAGCTACGCGCGCGGCTGGCCGGCGCGCCGCTGGACAGCGGCGGTCTGTCGATGACCGGCAGCCAGGTCGATCTGCTGGTGGACGGCGATCCATCGGTGTTCGAAGGGCAGGTGGTCTCGCTCCAAGGCGATCAGATGGTGGCGCGCGTCGCTGACGGTTCCGGACTGGTGCTCGATCTCAACGCCAGCCTGGCGATCAACAGCCAGACCGGCAGTGTCACCGGCACGCTGCAGGCTTCCTCGGCGGGGAACTGAGGATGAGCCAGTCAGCTGGTCCAGCGGGATTGCCACGGCTGCTAGTGGGGCTCGATCCGTCGGGCGCCCCGATGACCCTCGCAGAGCACCAGGCGATCCACGGCCCCCTGCCGCGTGTCGGCGCAAGCGAGCTGATCGAGGCGGTCGAGCAGAGCGGCCTTCGCGGCCGTGGTGGTGCCGACTTCCCGACCGCCGTAAAGCTGCGCGCGATCCGGTCGCGGCTCGGCCGGCGCTCGGCGCTCGTCGTCAACGGCAGCGAGACCGAGCCGGCCAGCGCCAAGGATCTGCTGCTGCTCTCGCGCCTACCCCATCTGGTGCTCGACGGCGCCAGGCTCGCGGCCGAGGCGATCGGTGCCAGCGAGGTGTTCGTCAAGGTCAGCGACACGGCGGTCACAGCGCTTCGCTCGCTGGAGAGCGCGGTCGCGGTGCGCGCCGATGACCCGGTGCCGGTCAGCCTCGTTTCCGGGCCCCCGGGTTACGTCACCGGTGAGGAGAGCGCGGTCGTCCACTACCTGAACGATGGCGTGGCGAAGCCGACGTTCGTGCCGCCGCGGCCGTACGAGCGCGGCTATCGGGGTCGCCCGACGCTGCTCCAAAACCCCGAGACCCTGGCCCAGATCGCGCTCGTGGCGCGATATGGAGCCCACTGGTATCGCGAGCTCGGGACCGACGCCGATCCCGGATCGGCGCTCGTGACGATCTCGGGCGCGGTCGCGGCGCCGGGTGTCTACGAGCTTGCGTTCGGGACGCCGCTCACCGACCTGCTGTCGGCCGCGGGCGGGCCGATCGAGCCATTGCGTGCGCTGCTGGTCGGCGGCTACTTCGGGACGTGGGTGGAGTCGGGCAGCGCGCTGCGGCTGCGGCTTGCTCGGGAGGATCTGCGCTCGGTCGGCTGCTCGCTCGGCTCTGGGGTGTTGATCGCACTCGGCGAGAGCGCCTGCGGGCTGCATGAAAGCGCGCGCGTGATCGAGTACCTCGCACACGAGTCGGCGGGACAGTGCGGACCGTGCGTGTATGGCCTGCGGGCGATCGCGCAGTCGTTTGCCGCGCTTGCCGATGGAGTGGCCCAGCCTCGCGAGCAAGAGCGGCTGCTGCGCTGGGCGGCCGAGATCCGCGGTCGGGGAGCATGCCATCACCCGGACGGCGCGGCCCGGTTTGTCGAGAGCGCGCTCGACGTATTCGCGGGAGAGCTTGCCGAGCACCGCGGCGGCCGCTGCATGGCCGCGCCGGCGGGATTTCCGGTGCCCGGACTGGCCCCGCGCTCGGCCGCCCGCAGACGCGCGAGGGCTGTGCGATGAGCCCGCGGATTCGCGTCAACCCGATCATGTGCGAGGCTCACGGCCTCTGCGCCGAGCTGCTCCCCGAATTGATTCGCCTCGACGACTGGGGCTACCCGATCATCGACGGGCCCGACGTGCCCCACGAGCTGCTCGCCCTCGCGCGTCGTGCCGCCGATGCGTGCCCAACGCTGGCGCTGCTGCTCGACGAGGACGATTGACGAAGGGTCACCGCCGAGCGCGAAGCGGAGAGAGCAGCGTCCGCACTGCGAGACGCGTCGCGGCCTGGTCCTCGAGCGGCAGCGCAGTGTCGGGAATCAGCACGAACGAGGCGCCGAGGCGCACTCCGAGCTCGGCGCTCAGCTCGGGGTCGCCCGCAATCAGCTCGCCTGCCCGCTGTCCCTCGCGGATCAGCCCCACAAGGAACTCCCGCACGAGCCGGAACACGGCGCTGTCATCGCGCGTCAGCTCAAGCAGAAGCGCCTCGGGCTCGACCCGCGCCAGCCGCTCCAGCAGGGGATGCTCGCGGATCACGCTGAGCGTCGTCGTGAACAGCACCGCCAGGCGTTCCTCGACCGGGGCCGAAGGATCGAGCGCGCCGGCGATCCGCGCGAGGCAGCGGCGGCACTCGCGCACCGCGAGTGCTTCGATCAGCGCCGCTCTGGATCCGAACCGGCGGTACAGCGTCATCCGCCCGACGTTCGCGCGGCGTGCGACGTCATCGATCGTCAGGTGCCGCAGGCCGGATGCGGCCGCGAGCGCCAGGGCTGCGTCGAGGATGCGCTCGGATGCGAGGTCCTCGGGGCTTTGGATCGTGGGGTCGAACGCGAGCGAGATCAGCCGCGCCGCCTGGGGCGTCGCCATCGGCTCAGGCTGCCTTCCGCGGGGCGCGACCGGATGCTCCGCGGCCGAGCGGGCCGTGCTCGATCGCCTGCTGGCGGATACGCAGGTGCGCCGGCCCCATCACCTTGAGGCTGTTCGGCAGCACGGGGCTCAGCCCGCGTGAGACCACGCCGAGAAGCTGGAACTGGGCGGCGTCGGCAGCGCTCCAGCGGATCCGCAGGCGCCTGCGGAGCGCGGCGTTCATCAGTCCCACTCCTCCGACGAACAGCGCGCGTCGCGCGGGCAGCCGGACCAGCGGCCACAGCCGCTCGGGCAGCGGGAGCGGAGGCGGCGCCGCGTGCTTGATCGCGTTCAGCACCCGGTCGACCGACACGTTCCAGACGAGCTCGCGTTCGACGACGTCGTCGAAGTAAGCGCGGAAGCTTGCCCAGTCGGGTGGCAGGTCGCGCTCGCGGACGCCGATCAGCCGCCCGAGCCCGCGGTACTCGCGATAGAAGCGCTCGACCTCGTCCTCGGTCATCGGCGTGCCGAAGTGGGCGTGACCGGCGACGTAGGTCTCGAGCAGCGTGGCGTGCACCCATGCGTAGGCATCGGGCTCGAGCGCGTAGTAGCGCCCGCCGTCCTCACGCACGCCGCGGAACCCCTTATGCAGCGCGCGCAGACGGCGTCCTGCGTCAACCGCGTCGGGGCCGCTGTAGACGAGCACGTTGACGTAGTCGAGCGTGCGAAGCAGCCTGTCCCAGGGCCGTTGCTCGAAGTCCGAGTAGTCCCGCACGCCGGCTCCGACGGTCGGATGCGCCACCTGGAGCAGCAGCGGGTACAGCGCCACGAGATACAGGCGGGCGTCGCTGGCCCGTTGCCAGCTGACCGAGTCCGGACCAACCAGGAGCTGGCTGAGCTCGCGCTCGGCGGGGAACAGCTCGCTCATGGTACGAACAGTAGCATTTGCGTACCACGAGTACCAAGTGGCAGACTGCGCACAAAGCGAAATCGTGGGGAGCAATGACGACCATCCAGACAGCGATTCAAAGCCACCGCCTGACCGACGAGCAGCGCGCGTTCGTGGAGGCGATCCGCGACTTCGCCAAGCGTGAGTGCGGCACCCGCGAGCAACGCGACGCGCTGACCGAGCGTGGGCGCGAGCCGCACAACCAGGAGGTGTACGAGCGGATCGCACAGCTCGGCTGGCTGGGGGCGGCGATCCCCGAGGCCTACGGCGGCTCCGGTGGAGGCGCCGTCGAACTGTGCCTGCTGTGCGAGGAGTTCGCGCGCGGGATGATCCCGATGGGCTTCTTCCCGGTCAGCATGATCACCGCGCGCGCCGTCGAGCGCTTCGGCACAGAAGAGCAGAAGCACGAGATCCTCGGCGGCGTCGTGCGCGGGCGCGTGCAGGCGATCGCGATGTCCGAGCCCGAGGCGGGCTCGGATGTCGGCGCCCTCTCCTGTGCGGCCACGCCGCAGGACGGCGGTTACGTGATCAACGGCCAGAAGACGTGGATCACCGCTGCACACGCTGCCGAGAACGTGCTGCTCGTGTGCCGGACGGCCCGCAGCGCCAACAAGCACGACGGCCTGAGCATGATCCTCGTACCGAAGGGCGTCGAGGGGCTCGAGGTTCGCGGCATCGAGACGATGGGCGGACGCGAAGTCAACGACATGTTCTTCACCGACTGCTTCATCCCGGCGGAGCGCCTGCTCGGTACCCAGGATCAGGCGTGGATGCAGCTGATGACGGGGCTCAACCACGAGCGGCTGATCATCGCGGCGCAGTCCCTCGGGATGGCACAGCGCGCGTTCGACGACGCGCTCGGATACGTCAAGCAGCGCCAGCAGTTCGGGCGGCCGATCGGCAGCTTCCAGGCTCTGCGCCACCGGTTCGCGGACCTCGCGGCCGAGCTCGAGGCAACGCGGTTGCTGATCTACGACGTCGCGGCGAGGGTCGACGAGAACCCCGACGTCCTGTTCCCCCGCGAGGCCTCGATGGCCAAGCTCAAAGCCACCGAGCTCGCGAAGCGGACGTCGCTCGAGTCGATGCAGATGATGGGCGGCTATGGCTACGCGGTCGAGTACGACATGGAGCGCCAGGTGCGAGCCGCGCTGGTCACGACCATCTACGGCGGGACGAGCGAGATCCAGCGGGACATCATCGCGAAGACGCTGGGGTTGTAGGTCGCGTACGCGGGACCCCCGCGGGCTACGCCCGCAACGGCCGCGCCTCGATCGCGCCGGCGAGCAACCGCTCTAGCTCAGCGCCGACCCGCTCGAGCGGCTCGGACGAGCGCTCCGCCCGGGCGAGCACGACCGCGCCCTCGATTGCTGCGATCAGCAGCGTCGCGAGCGAACCGGCCCGCCGCGCGTCCGCCAGGTGAGGGGCCAGTGCGGCGCTCAGGATCTGCTGCCAGCGCGAGAAGGCCCCCGCCGCCGCCCGGCGGGCGCCGGGTGTCCGTTCACCCTCGAGTGCGGCCGCCACGACCGGGCAGCCGGCCGTGAAATCACTGCGTCGCACCACCGCGGTCCAGCCGGCGACGAACTCGCCGACGGCCTTGACCGGGTCATCCTCCTGGAGCGCGGCGGCGAGCCCGGACGCGATGAAGTCGCCCGCATAGCGTGTGGCCTCTTCGATCAGCTGCGCCTTACCGGCGGGGAAGTGGTGGTAGATCGAGCCGCGGGGCGCGCCGGAGCGCTCGATCACGTCCGAGAACGACGTGCCCTCGACGCCGTGCTTGCGCATCAGCAGCGCCGCGCTCCAGATCATCCGCTGTCGGGGAGTTGCACTAATACGTGCATCATACTAGTATGCCGGACGACATAGTTTTCCACGCAGAGGAGCCCGAAATGCCGATGATGGACCTGACGTACCAGGCCGGAGCGATCGACGAGCCGACCCGCGCCGCGCTGGTCGAAGAGCTCACGACCGTGTTGCTGCGGGCGGAGCGCGCGCCAGACACCGAGTTGTTCCGCAATATCACGTGGGTGTTCGTCCACGAGCTCCCGGCCGGAGCGGTCTGTGCTGCTGGGACGCCGGTCGCTCAGCCGACGTTCCGCCTTCAGGTGACGGTGCCGGATGGAGCGCTGTCCGATCGCCGCAAGGGCGAGCTGGTCGCCCAGGCGACGCGGGCGATCAGCGCGGCGGCCGGTCTCGCCGATACGGACGCGCTGCGCGTGTGGGTACTGATCCACGAGGTCCGCGACGGCAACTGGGGCGCCGGCGGACAGGTGATTCGCTTCGAGCAGCTGCGCGGCCTCGCCGCGCAGGAGCGCGAGAGCCAGGGCACCGCTGTGGCCACGTAGCCGGGCCTGCCGGATCTCCTGCCTGCGTCAGGCGGACGCTAGTCCCGCCTGCCACGTCCATAGATGAACCGCAGCAGTCCCAGCAGCAGCTTCGTGTTGGCCGCCTTGTACGGGAAGAAGTACAGGTCCTTCTTCATCGCGAACCGGGTCAGCAGGATCGTCTGCCGGTGGGTGTACTTGCGGATACCGTCCGGTCCGTGCCGGACGCCCAGGCCGGAGCTCTTCCAGCCGCCCATCGGCGCCTCGAGCGCGATGTAGTTGGCGTTGCAGTCGTTGACGACGACCGCGCCGGCCTCGAGCCTGCGCGCCACCTGCTCGCCCTTGGCGATGTCCTTGGTGAACACCGACGCCTGCAGGCCGTAGGGCGTGTCGTTGGCCAGCCGGATCGCCTCCTCGACGTCCGCGACCTTCATGATCGGTAGCGTCGGCCCGAACGTCTCCTCGCGCATGCACTCCATCGTGTGGTCCACGTTGGCGAGCACGGTCGGCTCGAAGAACGCGCCCGGGCCCGGCCGCCGGTGACCGCCGACCAGCAGGCTCGCGCCCTTCTGGACGGCGTCGTTGACGTGCGCTTCGACGATCTCGATCTGCGGTGGGTTGATGAACGAGCCGACGTCGACCGAGCCGACCGGGCCCGGCACCCCCTCGCGCAGCTCCCTCGCCTTGTCGGCCACGCGCGAGACGAACTCGTCGTAGATCGGCTGTTCGACGTAGCAGCGCTCGACCGAGATACAGGTCTGGCCGGTGTTCTGCATCGACCAGAACACGGCGGCGTTGGCGGCCCGCTCGAGGTCCGCGTCCGCGAGGATGATCATCGGGTCCTTGCCGCCGAGCTCGAGCGACACGGGCGTCAGCGTCTTGGCGGCACGCTCCATCACGACCTTGCCGGTCTCCGTGGAGCCGGTGAACATGATGAAGTCGACCAGGTCGACCAGCGGCAGCCCGATCGGGCCGCGGCCGACGAGGACCTGGAAGACGTTTTCGGGGATGCCGCACTCGCGCAGGCCCTCCCCGATCAGCAGTGAGGTCATCGGCGTCACGCTCGAGGGCTTCACGATCACGGAGTTGCCGGCCGCCAGCGCCGGGATCGCGTCGCCGACGGTGTTCGTGAACGGGTAGTTCCACGGCCCGATCACGCCGACGAGCCCGACGGGCTCGTAGCGCAGGATCAGCTTGCGGCCCAACAGGAACGGCGAGCTGACCTTGATCTTCTCGTCGGCAAGGTACTTCGGCGCGTTCTTGGCCCAGAAGCCGAACGAGCTTGCGGCATACCCGAGCTCCGCGAGGATCGCGTCCTCACGCGTCTTGCCGCTCTCGGCGACGAGCGTGTCGATGAACCGCTCGGCGTTGTCGAGCACCCATTTCTGCATCCGCCGCAGCACCTTCGCGCGGCCCTCGAACCCGAGCCCGAGCCACCCCGGCTGCGCCCCGCGGCCGCGCGCCGCCATCTCGACCAGCTGTTCTGGCGTGCACGCCGGCAGCGTCGTGATCGTCTCGCCGGTCGCGGGGTTCTCGACGACGATCGAGTCCTCCCGCGCCTCGGTTTCGGTCTGCTGCTCGATCGTCGTCGCCATGCTGAACCCGCCTTCCGTTTCGATAGCTCGTCGACGTAACCGTAACGGCTCAGAGCGGGCGCCCGCGCAGAGGCCGCCTCGGCAGAGGAGGCTCATGGTCCTCGTGCGCGGCGCGCTCGCCCGGCTCGGCCTCCTCACTCCGATACATCGAGGCCTGGTCGTGGCGGCCGAACTCCGAGGTGGCGCGTCCAACGCTGAAATAGGACAGGGCGAGGGCGACCCCGATCACCCCGACGACGATCACGACGATCACGAATGCGGACATGGTCCAACGGCTACCCGTCCGCCCGCCGGTAGATGCTCACCACCGCCGCGCCACCGAGCCCGATGTTGTGCTGCAGCGCGACCTCGACGTTCTCGACCTGTCGCCTGTCGGCCTTGCCGCGCAGCTGCCAGGTCAGCTCTGAGCACTGCGCTAGGCCGGTCGCGCCAAGCGGGTGGCCCTTGGAGATGAGGCCGCCGCTGGGGTTCACGACCGGCCCGTCGCCGCCGTAGGTGGTCGCCTGCTTCTCGACCAGCTTGTGTCCCTCGCCCTCGGGGGCGAAGCCAAGCGCCTCGTAGGTGATCAGCTCGTTGGCCGAGAAGCAGTCGTGCAGCTCGACGACCTGCACGTCCTCGGGCCCGACCTGCGCCTCCTCGTAGGCACGGTTTGCGGCCTCGCGCGACATGTCGTAGCCGACGATCTTGATGCAGTCGGCCGTCTCGTCGAAGCTGCTCCGGAGGTCGGTGACCATCGCCTGGCCGGCGATCTCGATCGCCTGGTCGTGAAGGCCATGGCGCTCCACGAAGCGTTCGCTGGCCACGACGACCGCGGCGGCGCCGTCTGAGGTCGGCGAGCACTGGAGCTTGGTCAGCGGCTCGTGGATCATCGGCGCCTGCGCGATCTCCTCGAGCGTGTACTCGGTCTGGAACTGCGCGTATGGGTTGTTCACCGAGTGCTTGTGGTTCTTCCAGCCGATCCACACGTAGTGCTCGGGCTTCGAGCCGTACTTCTCCATGTGGTCGCGGCCGGCGTTGCCGAACATCTGGGGCGCGAACGGGCTCGTTTCGGGGTCGCGCAGCTGGAACATTCGCGCCATGTGCTTGTCGAGCGCCGGCGTGCGGTCGGTGTACTTCATCCCCAGCGAGCCGCGCTCCATTTTCTCGAAACCGAGTGCCAGCGCGCAGTCGACAAGGCCGCCCTTGACCGCCTGTCGCGCGAGCATCAGCGCGCTCGACCCGGTCGAGCAGTTGTTGTTGACGTTGAGCACCGGGACCCCCGTCAGCCCCAGCTCGTACACGGCCCGCTGACCGTAGCTCGAGTCGCCGTACACGTAGCCGGCGTACACCTGCTCGATCTCCTCGTAGGCAACGCCGGCGTCGCTAAGCGCCTTCGCGCCGGCCTCCTTGGCCCAGTCCGGGTAATCACCCTCCTTCGTGCCGGGCTTGTCGAACTTCGTCATGCCGACGCCGATCACGTAAGTCTTGTTGCTCATGCTGCGCTCCTTTCGCGCTCCACCAGCGGGAGCACGTCCTTGACGAGTGACAGAAAGCCTTCGACGAGCAGCCGCTTCAGCTGCGAGCGGGTCAGCCGTCGCCGCTGCAGCCACTCGACGCTGGCGGCCTCGGCGAGCCCGGAGTAGGCGCGGATCACCGCCCGCAGCTCGGCCGGCGCCTGCGCCGCCTCGTAGGTCTGCAGCGCCTCGATCAGCCGGTCCGCGGCCTGCTCGCGCGCGTGCTCGAGAATCTCCTCGACCTCGGGGTCGCGCCCCAGGCCGTGCACCGTGATCGCCGCGAGCCACGTGCCGCGGTTGCGCTCGAGCATCTCCAGCCAGCGCTCGACGCTCTCGTCGATCACGACCGCCAGCCCGCGCCCGGGGCTCTGGAGCGGCACGGGGTTCGACGGCATCCGCACCAGCGAGCGCACGACCTCCAGGTACAGCTCGCGCTTGGTGCCGAAGTAGTGGTGCAGCAGGCCGCGCGTGATCCCGGCGGCACGTGCGATCTCGGTCGTCGACACCGCTGCGTACGGCCGCTCGGAGAAAAGCCGCCGCGCGCAGGTCAGGATCTGCTTGCGGCGCTCGTCGTGATCGAGGCGCTGCCAGCGGCGCGAAACGGACACTCCATCGAGGCTAGCAGAAGTTGGCAGAGTGCCAATAAGGATGGTCCAGCGCGCGGATCAAGGCCTACGTGGTCATTCCGCTGAACTGCCCGCCGGTGATGTTCAGCACCTGGCCGTGCACGAAGTTCGACCACGGCGAGCAGAGGAAGAACACGCCGCCGGCTGCCTCCGCCGGCGTTCCCGGCCGTCCTAGCGGGATCAGCATCGGGGCCATCTGGCGCAGCTGGTCGGGGATGCCGAGCTGCACCTTCTCGCCGCCGATCTCCATCACGTTCGATTCCTCCTTGGAAGCTGTCAGCCGTGTCTCGATGTAACCGAACGCAACGGCGTTGACGTTGATCTTGAACTGACCCCACTCTTTGGCGAGCGTCTTCGTCAAGCCGACCACGGCCGATTTGCCCGAGGAGTAGTTGGCCTGGCCGGCATTGCCCATGGTGCCGGAGATCGAGGAGACGTTGACGATCTTCCGGAACACCTCGCGGCCCTCCTCGCGCTCCTTCTTCGCGGGCTCTCGCATGTGCGGGGCGACCGCGCGGCACATGCGGAACGGGACGATCGAATGGATGTCGAGCATCCGCTGAAACCACTCGTCGCTCATCTTGTGGATCGGCGCGTCGAGCGTGTAGCCGGCGTTGTTGACGAGGATGTCCACCGTTCCCCACTCGTCGACCACCTTCTGGACGAGCTCGTCGGGCACCCCTGGTTTGGTCAGATCGCCCGCGAACACCAGTGTGTCGCCGGAGATCTCGGACGCCGTCTGCTCGGCGACGTCGCCGTCGAGGTCGTTGATCAGGACCTTTGCCCCATGCTCGGACAGCAGCTCCGCGGTTGCCCGGCCGATGCCCCGGGCCGAGCCGGTCACGATCGCTACCTTCCCGTCGAGGACGCTCATCTCAGGTTTTGCCTTTCTTCGTGGGTGTAGTGTTGGCATTGTGCCAACAAGATCGATCAGCGGCCGTCCGGCGTGGCGATCGCACCCGGAGCGACGATGTCCGACAACCGCCTGAACCGCTCGCGTCTCGGCCGCGCCTCCAGGATCGGCGGCGTGGCGGCCGGCGCCGCGGTGCGTCAACTGGGTACGCGGGCCGCGAACACGATGCGCAGCCAGGAGGAGGCGGAGGATGCGCTCGGCCGGCAGGCGCTCGAGATGGCCGACCGGCTGGTAAAGGTGCTGGGCGGGATGAAGGGCGCGGCGATGAAGGTCGGGCAGACGCTGTCGGTGCTCGACCCCGGAATGGTCCCCAGCAGGTACCGCGACGAGTTCCAGGCCAAGCTCGCCCAGCTGCAGACGATGGCGCCCAGCGTGTCCTTCGGCCAGATGCGCAAGGTGATCGAGGATGACCTCGGCTGCCCGCTTTCGGAGGCGTTCGACGAGTTCGACGAGAACGCGATCGCCGCGGCGTCGATCGGCCAGGTCTACCGCGCCAGGATCAAGGACGGGCGGGAGGTCGCAGTCAAGGTCCAGTATCCGGGGATCAAGGACGTCGTCCGCGCCGATCTGAAGAACCTCGGGCTGGTGCTGAAGCTGGCCGCGCGCGTCGCGCCCGGCCTCGACACCAAGGAGATCGCGCGAGAGGTGACCGAGCGAGTGACCGAGGAGCTCGATTACGAGCTCGAGGCGGGAAACCATCGCGCGCTTGCGCGGGAGTACCGCGGCCACCCATTCATCGTCGTTCCGCCGGTCATCACCGAGCTGTGCCGCGAGCGGGTGATCGTGACGGAGTACGTAGAGGGGCGGAAGTTCGCCGAGATTCGCAGCGACTCCGACGAGGAGCGCTCGCGCTGGGGCGAGATCCTGTTCCGCTTCTATGTCAACGGCCCGTACCGTCACCTGCTGCTCAACGGCGATCCCCACCCGGGCAACTCGCTGTTCCTGAGGGACGGGCGCGTGGCCTTCATCGACTTCGGCTTCTTCAAGCGCCAGACACGCGAGGATGTGCAGGACCAGCTCGAGATCCTCAAGGCGTGCTACGCGCAGGACGCGGAGCGGCTGTTCGAGCTGACGGTCGAGCAGGGCATCATCTCCAAGCGCCGGCGCGAGCTGGCGCAGCCGCTGATGGAGAAGTACCGGGCCGCGACCTGGTGGTTCCTCGAGGACCGGGAGGTGACGCTCACCCCCAAGGACGCGACCAGGATCCTGCTCGAGCACGGCGACATGCGAAGGTCCGGCTTCGGCGACATGCGCCTGCCGGCAAACCAGATCGTGACGCTGCGGGCGTTCGGTCTGGTGTTCGGGATCCTCGGCCAGCTGCAGGCGACCAACAACTGGTACCGGATCGGCCGCGAGGTGATCTTCGGCGAGGAGCCCGTCACCGAGCTCGGGCGGATAGAGTCGGGGTTCGTGAGCGCCCGCCGATGAACGCGACCGAGTGGCTCGAGGCCTTCGCCCGCAAGCTCGGGACCGATCCACCGTCGACCCAGGAGTTCAGGCAACTGCTCGAGCTGGCGGCCGAGGCAGCGCATGCTTCCGAGCGCGTCGCCGCGCCGGTCGCGTGCTGGGTCGCGGCGAAGGCTGGCGTCGCGCCTGAGCAGGCGATCGAGCGCGCCAAGGAGGTGAGCAGTGGCTGAGCGCGAGCACGACGTCGTGCTGTTCGGCGCGACCGGGTTCACCGGCGGCCTGACCGCGGAGTACCTGGCCAGCAATGCGACCGACGGCACCCGCTGGGCGCTCGCCGGCCGCAGCCGCAGCAAGCTCGAGGCCGTCCGCGAGCGACTGGGCAAGCAGGACCTGCCATTGATCGAAGCGGACAGCAGCGACGAGGCCAGCCTCAAGCGGCTGGCGGAGGCCACGCGGGTGGTGGTCACGACCGTCGGGCCCTACATCCTCTACGGCGAGCCACTGGTTGCGGCGTGCGCGGCGGCGGGCACCCATTACGTCGACCTCACGGGCGAGCCGGAGTTCGTCGACCTGATGTGGCTGCGCTACCACGAGCAGGCGCAGCGCAGCGGCGCGCGGATCGTCCACTCGTGCGGGTTTGACTCGATCCCCTACGACCTGGGCGTGCTGTACACCGTCCAGCAGCTTCCCGAAGGCGTGCCGATCCACGTCGACGGCTTCGTCCGCATCGGCGGCACCTTCTCGGGCGGCACCTATCACTCCGCCGTTCACATCATGAGCCGTCTGCGCCAAGGCGTGAAGGTCGCGCGCGAGCGCCGGCAGCGCGAGCAGCGGCCGGCGAACCGGAAGGTCAAAGGCGAGCCGGGCCGTCCGCACCACGACGCGTACGCCGGCGGCTGGTGCGTTCCGTTCCCGACGATCGACCCGCAGACCGTGCTGCGCTCGGCGCGGGCGCTCGACCGCTACGGCCCGGACTTCAGCTACAGCCATTACCTCGTGGTCAGGCGGCTGCCGGTGCTTGCGGGGATGACGGCCGGAGCCGGGGCGGTGATCACGCTCGCGCAGCTGCCCCCGACACGCGATCTGCTGCTCAAGCTCAGGGACCCCGGCGAGGGCCCGTCGCCCGAGCAGCGGGCGAAGAGCTGGTTCCGCGTTCGGTTCAAGGCACGCGGCGACGGCCAGGCGCTGCAGACCCAGGTGTCTGGCGGAGACCCCGGCTACGGCGAAACCTCGAAGATGCTCTCCGAGGCGGCGCTGTGCCTCGCCCACGACCAGCTGCCCGACCGTGCCGGGCAGCTGACGCCGGCCGTCGCGATGGGTCAGGCATTGATCGACCGGCTGACGCGGACCGGGATTGAGTTCTCGGTGCTGCAATAGGGTTCGCGCCGAGGTGACGGTCACACCGCCAGAGGCAGTCGACGCGGCCAACGCGATGTTCGGGCGCCACGAAGGCCACCGCGCCCTGCACGCGCGCGGCGTCCTGTTCAAGGGGTCGTTCACGGCGACGCCCGAGGCGGCAACGCTCACACGGGCCGCTCACATGCAGGGCGATGAGACGCAGGCGACGTTCCGATTCTCGAACGGATCGGGCAATCCGCGCCACCCCGACTGGGCGCCCGACCCCCGCGGCCTCGCGATCAAGATGTACCTGCCGGACGGGTCGCGCACCGACATCGTTGCGGTGTCGAACCAGCTGTTCGTGACGCCCACGCCCGACGGGTTCGTCGAGCTGCTCAAGCTTCAGGCTGCCGGTCCGGCGGGCGCGTGGCGCTTTGCGCTGTTCTTCGCGCGATATCCGCGGGTGCTGGCGATGATGCCGCAAACGCTGCCGACGCTGCAGCCGCCGCGCAGCTACGCGACGATCCCGTACTACGCGATCCACGCCTTCCGCTGGGTCGACGCCGGGGGAGGAGAGCGCTACGTCCGCTACACGCTGCTCCCCGAGAGGACCGAGCCGCGGCTGAAGCCGTGGGAGGCGCGGCGGCGCGACCGCGAGTACCTGCAACAGGAGATCCGCGAGCGGGTCGCCGAGGGGCCTGTGCGGTTCACGCTCGAGGTCCAGATCGCGACGCCCGGCGACCCGGTGAACGACCCCAGCAGGGCGTGGCCGAAGGGCCGCCGGCGGGTCACCGTCGGCGCGTTCGAGATCACCGCGCCTGAGACCGAGCGCGAAACCGGCGACGACGTGCTGGTCTTCGATCCCACCCGGGTGACCGACGGAATCGAGCTGTCCGACGATCCCGTGCTTCGGTTCCGCCGCGATGCCTACTCGGAGTCGGTCGCGCGCAGGACCGCGAACGGTTGACCGATCTGCGGTCGGACGGGGCCGCGGCGCTGGAGTGGGCCGCGAGTTATCTCGAGCGGGTGGGTGAGCTGCCCGTGCTGGCGCAGGTGGAGCCTGGGGAAATCGAGGCGCGGCTTCCGCGCGGCGCGCCGGAGCAACCGGAGCCGTTCGCAGACGTGCTGCGCGACCTCGACGAGGTGCTGCTGCCGGGCGTGACCCACTGGCAGCATCCACGCTACTTCGCGTACTTCGCTACGAGTGCGGCCGAGCCGGCGATCCTTGCGGAGCTGCTGGCGGCGACGCTGAACTCGGTCGCGATCCTGTGGCGGACGGCCCCGGCGGCGACCGAGCTCGAGAAAGTCGTGCTCGGCTGGACCGCGCAGCTGCTCGGAATCCCACATGAATGGCACGGCCACATCGAGGACAGCGCCTCGACCTCGACCCTGGCGGCGCTCATCGCCGCGCGCGTGGCGACCGGCCGCGACCTGGTGATCTGCTCCGAGCAGGCGCACTCGTCGGTCGAGAAGGGCGCGCGGATGCTCGGCATGCGGCTGCGCAAGGTGGCGGTCGACGAGCAGTTTCGGATGCGGCCTGAAGAGTTGGGCGATCCATCCGAGGCAGCCGCTGTTGTGGCTACCGTCGGTACGACCGCGACGACATCGGTGGATCCGGTGGCGGCGATCGCGGAGCGGTGCGAGCGGGCGCGGGCGTGGCTGCACGTGGACGCGGCATACGCCGGCGCCGCGATGGTCTGTCCCGAGCATCGCTGGGCGTTCGAGGGCATCGAGCGGGCGGACTCGCTGGTCGTCAACGCCCACAAGTGGATGCTGACGCCGATGGACTGCTCGCTGCTGTGGACCAGGCGTCCCGGCGATTTCCGCAGCGCGTTCAGCCTGATCCCCGAGTACCTGCGCACGCCCGACGCAGAAGACGCCCTCTCGCTGAGCGAGTACGGGCCGGCGCTAGGCCGCCGGTTCCGGGCGTTGAAGCTGTGGGCGATCCTGCGGTGCTTTGGCCGCACCGGCCTTCAGGAGCACATCCGGCGCGGCGTCGAGCTCGCGGCTTTGTTCGAGAGCTGGGTGGCGGCGCAGCCGGGCTGGGAGCTGTGCGCGCCACGCCCGTTCAGCGTCGTCTGCTTCCGCCTCGCCGGCACCGACGAGCGCAACCGGACGCTGCTCGAGCGCGTCAACGCGTCTGGTGAGATGTTCATCTCGCACGCCGTGCTGAATGGTCGCTACACGCTGCGGCTGGCGGTCGGTCAGATGAGCACGACGCAGGCGGACCTCCGGCGGGCCTGGGAGGTCTTGCAGGCCGAGGCCAGAGACTCATAGTCCCCCGTGGGGAGAGTGGGCGGAGCGCGGGTAGACAACAATTCGTGCTGTCCATGCGCCACGCGCCGCTTCACCGTCGTCTGACCCTCGGCCCACTGATCGCGGCGGCCGCGCTTGTGCTCGCGCCCGCTGCCCGCGCCACTCCGATCCCGTCCGTTCCTGAGCCGCCGACCTACGAGGGCAAACCGGCGGTGGTCAGGCCGATCGGAGGGATCCCGCCGATCCCCCGAAACCCGTTCATGGCTGCGAACGGCGTGTCGGAGATCCACGACGACGAGTGGCAGAGCGACGCCTACACCTGGACCGGACCGCTCGGACGCAGCCCGCAGCGCAAGTCCACCGAGCTCAACCGTGACTGCGGTTCGCTCACCTTCGATCACCGCGGGCGGGTGGTGTCAATCTGCATCGGCGCGTCGGGACCCGAGCTGTACATGTTCGATCCGACGACGCTTGCGACGCTCGCGACGTTCAGCCTGCCGCTGCGCCAGAGCGTTCCGAGCAACATCTTCCAGGACTTCACCGGCGGTGGCTACTTCTATCTCGACAACCACGACCGCGTCGTCGCCGCGACCACGACCAAGCACATCTACGTGATCGCCGAGACCGGCGCCAGCCCCGGCTTCAGGCTCGTCCGCGACTACGACCTGAGCCACGTCCTCACCACCCCCGAGAAGATCACCTCGGCACTGCCAGATTCCCACGGCCTGCTGTGGGTGGTCGCACGCAGCGACGGCGTGGTGCTCACGCTCAACTTCAAGACCGGCAAGGTCCACGCGATCCGGCTGGGGCACGGCGCCGTCGGCGAGATCGAGAACTCGTTCGCGACCGACCAGCACGGCGGCGTCTACATCGCCACCAACCGCAAGCTGTACCGGTTTGGCGCGGGGCGCGGCGGCGTGCCCAGAATCGTGTGGCAGATTCGCTACCCCAACAGCTACGAGCACAAGCCCGGGCAGGTCGACGACGGGACCGGGACGACGCCGACGGTGATGCCGGGCGGGCTCGTCAACATCACCGACAACGCGGACCCGATGGACGTCGTCGTGTACCGCACCGCTGCCCGGCTGCCGCACGGGGTCAAGCGCACGGTGTGCCGCGTCCCGGTGTTCAAGAAGGGCTCCAGCGCCACCGAGAACTCGCTGATCGGCGCGGGCCGCTCGATGATTGTCGAGAACAACTACGGCTACAACGACCCACGGGACACCAGCGGCGGGAAGCTGACGGCGCCTGGGGTTGCGCGCGTGGACCTCGATTTCGACCGCGACAGCTGCCGGCTGGTGTGGACCAACTGGAGCGTCCGTGTCCCGACCGTCGTGCCGAAGCTGTCGCTCGCAAACGGCCTCGTGTACCTGTACACCAAGGATCCCGGCCGGCTTGATCCGTGGTACTGGACGACGCTCGACTTTCGCACGGGGCGGGTTGTCTACAAGCAGGAATCAGGCACCGGCATCGGCTACAACAACAACTACGCGGGGATCGCGCTGGGCCGCAACCACCGGGCGTACCTCGGGACGCTCGGCGGGCTCATCTCGATGTGGGACAAATAGTGAGCGCGCCCGTTCCTATATGTGCACGATCTTGAAGATGTAGCTCACGGCGCTGCCCACGTTCCCGGCGCGGTCGATCGCCCGCACGTGGAAGGTGTGTTGGCCAGGTTGCAGGTCGTAGTGCTTTGGTGAGGTGCAGGCGCGGTAGCCGTGGCCGTCGAGCTTGCACTGGAACTTCGAGCGTGGCTCACTCGACTTGAAGGCGAACGTGACCCCGGCGGTGTGGCCGCTGGTCTTCACGGTATGAGCCGGGTGCTCGGTGATCGTGGCTCGCGGTTTCACGGAGTCCTCCACGTACTTGATCGTCGAGCTCGAGCACCGTGAGAGCTGACCGCCGGTCGCGAACACGACCGCGTGGAGGATCGTGGTCGTGTTGCGGCGTACCGTGAACGGGATGCCGCGGGTGGCGAACGTCGCCGCCGAGGCAAAGCCCACGGGCGGCCCGGCGCAGTTGGCGCTTCGGTAGAGCGCGATGAATGAACCCAGCGGGGCTGTGCCGACGACGGCAGCCTGGGTGTGATTCGAGGGCGAGCGCGGCTTCGTGTGCGCGCGCGGCACGGGCACGAGCGGCACAACCGGGCCCTGGATGCGGCGGATCCGCTCGTTGGCCCTGTCGGCGATCAGGATGTCGCCTGATGAGGTCAGGGCCACGAACTCGGGCGTGTTCAGTTCGGCGCTCCTCGCCGGATGACCGTCGCCCGTGTACCCCGCCGTCCCGTTGCCGGCGATCGTCGTGATCGTGCCGGCTGGCGACACTTCACGAATGCGGTTGTTGCGGTTGTCGGAGATCACAAACCCGCCGCCGGCCATCGGCGCGACGCCCTCCGGGTAGTTGAGCTCAGCCGACGTGGCCGGCCCGTTGTCGCCGCTGTATCCGCCGGTGCCGGTGCCGGCGCCGGTGCCGGTGCCGGCGACCGTCGTGATGATCCCGCTGGGAGAGACCCTGCGGATCACCATGTTGTTCGTGTCCGCGATCAGGAATCCGCCGTCGGGAGTCGCGACGACGTCCTCGGGATCGCGCAGCTCGGCGGCGGTCGCGGCGTGGCCGTCCCCGCTGTAGCCGTAGGTCCCGTTGCCGGCGACGGTCGTTATCACGCCGGAGCGGGAGACCTTGCGGATCACGTTGTTGTTGGTGTCGGCGATCAGGAATCCGCCATCCGCCGTGAGCGAGACCGCGTGCGGATAGCGCAGCTGCGCCGCGGTTGCAAGGCCGCCGTCGCCGCTGTAGCCAGGGCCGAGGAGGTTGTCCCCTGCGACGGTGGTGATGATGCCCGAGGGCGACACGCGGCGGATCACCTGGTTGACGCGATCGGCGATCAGGTAGCCGCCATCGGGCATGACGGTGACCCCGCGCGCACGGTCAAGCTCGGCCATCGTCGCCGGTCCGTTATCGCCGCTGTAGCCGACGGTGCCATTGCCCGCGACCGTCGTGATGATCCCCAGCGGCGACACCCTGCGCACGACGTTGTTGTCGTGGTCGGCGATCAGGAAGCCGCCGTCGGGGGTGGTGGCGATGCTCGGAGGGTTGTTCAGCTCGGCCATCGTCGCCGGTCCGTTATCGCCGCTGTAGCCGGTGGTGCCATTGCCCGCGACGGTCGAGATGTCGCCCGGCGCGGCCACAGCCGGTCCGGCGAGGGCGCCAGCGATGATCAAAACGAGTGCCCCTCGAAACACGAGCGTGCCCACGTCCCAACCCTAGCCGGACGCCCGGCCTGCGTCAACGGCTACTTCAGCTCGGCGCTGGTCTTCCCCAGCAACAGCCGCGAGACGATCAGCAGCTGGATCTGCTGGGTGCCCTCGAACAGGTCGAGGATCTTCGCGTCGCGCGCCCACTTCTCGAGCAGCTCGCCCTCGCCGTAGCCGAGGCTGCCGCACAGCGCGACGCAGCGCAGCGCCACGTCGGTGCCCATCCGGCCGGCCTTCGCCTTGGCCATCGAGGCCTGCAGGGAGTTGGGCTTGCGGTTGTCGGCCATCCACGCCGCCTGCAGCGTCAGCAGCCGGGCCGCCTCCCAGTCGGACTCCATCGCGATGAACTCCGAGGCGGCGGCGGACTGCGCGTGCGCGGGCTGCTCGTAGTCGATCTCGATGCCGGCCTCCGCCATCAGCTCGCGAGTGCGCTCCAGGCAGGCGCGCGCCACGCCCAGCGCCATCCCGGCGACCAGCGGCCGCGTGTTGTCGAAGGTCTGCATAACGCCCGCGAACCCCTGCTTGGGCTCGATCTCGGGGCTCCCGAGCAGGTTCTCCTTCGGGACACGGCAATCCTCGAGGCGGAAGTTGGCGGTGTCGGAGGCCCGGATCCCGAGCTTGTGCTCGAGGCGGTCAAGCTTCAGCCCGGGGTTGTCGCGTTCGACCACGAACGACTTGATCGCGGCTCGTCCCTTGCTGCGGTCGAGCGTCGCCCACACCACGACCAGGTCCGCGCGGTCGCCCGAGGTCACGAAGATCTTCTCGCCGTTGAGCACGTACTCGCCGGTGTCCTCATCGAGCCGTGCCGTCGTACGGATCGCGGCCGAGTCCGAGCCCGCCTCGGGCTCGGTGATCGCCATCGCCGCCCACTTCCCGCCGAAGCGCGCCAGCTGCTCCTCGTTGGCGACGGCCGCGATCGCCGCCTGCCCGAGCCCCTGGCGCGGCATCGTCAGCAGCAGCCCGACATCGCCCCAGCACAGCTCCATCAGTCCCAGCAGCGACGCCATGTTGCTGCCGTTTCGGTTGCCGTCGGCGGTTGCGGACGAGCCAGATCCGTTCTGACGCTGCCCGACCGAGCCGACGCCGCCCGCGCCGGCACCGCCGAGCCCTCCTGATTCGTTCATGCCGTCGATCACGGCGGCCAGCATGTCGAGCTCCTTCGGGTAGGTGTGCTCGGCGCGGTCGTACTTGCGGGAATTGGGACGGAAGATCTCGGTCGCGACCATGTGCGCCTGGTCGATTAGCTGCTCGAACTTCTTTGGAACCTCGAGATTGATCACGCGGGGCCTGTCCTCATACCAGCAGCGCTCCCTCCATCAAACCCGCGGCGCGCAGGTCCCGGTACCAGCGCTCGACCGGATGCTCCTTGACATAGCCGTGGCCGCCGAGCATCTGGACGCCGTCGGAGCCGATCGTCATTCCGCGCTCGGAACACAGCCGACGCGCGAGCGTCACCTCGCGGGCGAAGGTCAGTCCCTGGTCGACGCGACCGGCAGCGCGGTAGGTGGCAAGCCGCATGCCGTCGAGCTCGATCGCGATGTTCGCGACGGTGAACGCGACCGCCTGCCTGTGGGAGATCGGCTCACCGAACGCCACTCGCTCGTTCACGTAGCGGATCACGTAGTCGAGCACGGCCTGCCCGGTACCGACCGCGACGGCGCACCAGGCGAGACGGCCGAGCTGGACGCACTCCGCGAACACAGCGGGATCGCCCTCGCCCAGCAGCGCGCCGCCCGGCAGCTTCACGCCATCGAAGATCAGCCGTCCCGTGGCGGCGGCGCGGACCCCCATCCCGCGGTCCGGTTCGACGCTGATCCCGGGCGTCTTCGATTCGACCAGGAACAGGGCGGGACCGCGCTCCTCGAGCTGCGCCGCGACGACGAACAGCTCGCCGTCGCCAGCGCGCGGGATCAGCGACTTGGTGCCGTCCAGCAGGTAGCCGCCGTTCTCGCGACGTGCTCGCGTCTGGAGCGCGAACGGGTTGAACAGCGCGCGCGGTTCCATCAGCGCCAGCGCGGCGGCCGGCACATCCTCCCCCACGAACGCCGGCAGGTAGGTGGCCTGCTGCTCGGCATCGCCCCACAGGCTGATCGCGGTCGAAACACCGGCGGGGGCGAGGCATGCGACCGCGATGCCCATGTCACCCTGCGCGAGCGCCTCGCTCATCAGCACCGAGGTGACAGCCGAGCGCTGCTCGACCGCGCCGCCCAGCTCCTCGGGCACGCCGACCATCGACAATCCCAGCTCGTTCGCCTGCGAGAGCAGCTCGGGGGGCGCTGCGCACCCGTCGTCGGCGCCCTCGGCGGCCGGCCGGAGCTTGTCGAGCGCGAACTCGCGGACCGAGTCGCGCAGCATCTGCTGCTCGTCCGACGGGGTCAAGTCGAACATGGCTCGCTCGGCGGCTCGAGGCTGCCGCGCCGGACGCGAGAGCTGCTGGGCGGCGGCGAACGTGCGTCCCGCGCGCGCCGCGGTCCGCATCGTCGTTTTCGAGGCGCCATGCAGGAACCGCTCCGCGGGCTCCCGCAGGCCCAGGCGATCCACGAGGTCCGATCCGGCTAGCCGGTTGAGCGCGCGCAGCCCGACGGCCATGCCCCGTTCGGCGAGGTTCTGCTGGGGTGCCATCAGGCGCGCACCGGTTCTAGGGCCCTTGGCATCGGCGCGCACGAGGTTATCACGGATCGATGTGACGTCATTTCATGTAATGCTGAACGCGGGCGTATATCTGACCCGCGCGGCGAAATCTACCCTTCTTATGTATCTCTTACCTGCGGCTCGTCATCCTGGGAGCATGCGCGTGCTGATCGCGGAGGACGAAGGGCGCCTCGCGGACGCAATCGCGCGCGGACTGCGGCGCGAGGGGATGGCCGTCGACGTCGCCCCAGACGGGACCGACGCGCTCGTGAAGGCGCGGGTCGTGCGCTACGACGTGGTCGTGCTCGACCGTGACCTGCCGGGTCTGCACGGCGACGAGGTGTGCCGCGCGGTCCGCGGCGAGCGCCCGGACACCGGGATCCTGATGCTGACCGCCGCCGGCGCGCTCGAGGACCTGGTCGAGGGACTGTCGCTCGGCGCCGACGACTACCTGGCCAAGCCGTTCAGGTTCGCCGAGCTCGTGGCGCGGATCCACGCGCTCGCTCGACGCTCCACGCCGAGCCGGCCGCCGGTGCTGCGGCGCGGAGACATCGAGCTCGACCCCGCGCGGCGGCTTGTAGCGCGCGGTGGTGAGACGATCCAGCTGACCCGCAAGGAGTTCGCGGTGCTGGAGGTGCTGATGGATGCCAACGGAGCAGTCGTGTCCGCCGAGGAGCTGCTCGAGCGCGTGTGGGACGAGAACACCGACCCGTTCACGAACGTCGTGCGTATGACGATCATGACGCTTCGGCGCAAGCTCGGCGAGCCGCCGGCGATCGAGACCGTGATCGGCGCCGGCTACCGGACCCTGTGATGGGCGTCTCACGGCTGACACGCCCGCTCGCGCTGCTGCGTCCGGGCTCCGCGCGCAGGCGGCTACACGGCCCGGCGCCCACGATCCGCCTGCGGTTGACCGTCATGTACGGGGTGCTGTTCCTGTTGACCGGTGCGGTGCTGCTGACGATCGGCTACGCGCTGGTGCGCTCGAATCTGCGTGGACACCACATCTTCAGAGAGCTCGGCCTGCGGCCGCCGCGCACCTTTCGCCCGCCTCCCGATGTCGGGGTGATCCGCGCGATCCAGGCCCAGATCGAGTCGGACGCGCTCCACAAGCTTCTGGTCGAATACCTGTTGGCTCTGGGCGTGACGACGATGATCGCGGTCGGCACCGGCTGGTTGCTGGCAGGCCGCGCCCTGCGTCCGCTGCGCGACATCACCGCGACGGCACGCCGGGTGTCCGGACAGAACCTTCGTGAGCGGATCGCGCTCCAAGCGCCCGCCGACGAGATCAAGGAACTGGCGGACACCTTCGACGGGATGCTCGAGCGCCTCGACGCCGCATTCGCCTCGCAACGCCATTTCGTCGCCAACGCCTCGCACGAGCTGCGCACTCCGCTGGCGATCATGCGTACTGAGATCGACGTCGCGCTCGCGGATCCGGACGCCGACGTGACGGAGCTCCGGGCGATGGGGGACGCGGTACGCGACTCGATCGATCGGTGCGAGCGGCTGATCGAGAGCCTGCTGATGCTCGCCCGCAGCGAAGCCGCAACCGGGCGCGAGGAGCCGGTCGACCTTGGTGCGCTCGCGGCCGATTGCATCACCGATCTGCACCAGCGCGCCGCGGAGGCGGAAATCGAGCTGAGCGATCGGCTTCAGCAGGCATGGGCCCGCGGCGAGCCCGCATTGCTCGAGCGGATGATCGCCAACCTGATTGACAACGGCATCCGCTACAACGAGCCCGGCGGGTTCCTGACCGTCTCCACCGGCACGGCCGAGCGCTCGGTCTGGCTCGAGGTGAGTAACGGCGGCGCGCCGATCGAGCCGGATCAGGCCGCGACGCTGACCGAGCCCTTCCGCCGGTTGCACCGCTCCGCGGGAGGCTTCGGGCTTGGATTGTCGATCGTGCGCTCGGTTGCCGAGGCACACTCCGGCTCGATCATCGTGACGGCGCCCCCTTCGGGCGGCCTACGCGTCCGCGTGCAGCTGCCGCGCTCGGCGCCGGCGCCTCGACCCGACAGGACCAGGATCCTCACCGAAACCTAACCCGGGCCGCGTCGCCCGCTTACACAAAGCTGACGTCGCCCCAGCTACAACGCCTGACGGTCCACCAGTCTCAGGAGTCGCCAATGTTTACATCGTTTGTCCGAGGGCACAGGATCGCCGCCTGCGTGCCGGCGGTCGCGCTCGTGCTGATGCTCAGCGCGTGCGGGTCGTCCGGCTCCTCGGGCTCGACCACGGGCGGAACGAGCGGCGCCCAGTTCCAGGCGCGGCTCAACCTCGCCAAATGCTTCCGCGCGCACGGAATCAACGTCCCCGATCCGTCGACGGGCGGCGGTCCCGCCGGAGGCGGGGGGCTCTTCAGGATCCTGCGTCAGTACCCCCAGGCGCAGATTCAGGCCGCCCGCCAGGCCTGCCAGCAGTACTTCGCGCAGGCGTTTCCGCAGCTCAACCTCACGCCGCAGCAGCGCGCCCAGTTCCAGCAGCAGCTGGTCAAGTTCGCCGAGTGCATGCGCTCGCACGGCGTGAACGTCCCCGACCCGACGTTCAACGGCAATGGCGGCTTTGGCTTCCGCGTGTTCCGGTCGATCGACCGCAACAGCCCGGCGTTCCAGTCGGCGCTGACAGCGTGCCGTAGCCTGCGACCGCGGTTCGGCCGCGGCGGCGCAGCCGGAGGTGGTCCGGGTGGGTAGGACTCGCCTGGGCCAAGGGGGGTTTGCGGTCGGCGGCGTGGCGCTCGTCGCGCTGTTGATCGGGATCGCGTTCGGCGCCGGCTCGAGCAAGGGCGCGGGGCAGCCGGCCAGCACGAGTGGAGCGGCCACCGTGCAGCGGCGCGATCTGGTCGCCACCGACACCGAGTCCGGAACGCTCAGCTATGCCAACCCCCAGACGGTGTACAACCGCTTGAGCGGCACGATCACCTGGCTTCCCAACATCGGCCAGGTGATCCGGCCGGGGCAGACGCTCTACAAGGTCGACAACAGCCCGGTCGTGCTGTTCGACGGCAGCGTGCCGGCGTATCGCGATCTGACCTCCGGTGACAGCGCCGGACCCGACATCCAGGAACTCAACCAAAACCTCGTCAACCTCGGGTTCGATCCGGGCCACGAGATAACGGTCAACGACACCTGGCAGACCGGAACAACCGACGCGATCAACCGCTGGCAGGCGTCGCTCGGCCTGACGCAGACCGGCACGATCACGTTCGGCCAGGTGGTGTTCCTGCCGGGCAACCAGCGGATCACCGCCGTCAACACAGTGCTCGGCTCCAACGGCTCCGCCGCGAGCCCGGGCGCCGGGTCCGGCTCGGGCTCGAGCGCCGCATCGAGCTCCGGCTCAGGTTCGGCCTCGGGGGGCACTGCCGCCAGCGTCTCGCTGGCGCCGCGGACCGAGTACGTGAGCCTCACCACACCGGTGACGACGCAGCCGACCAACAGCGTTGCGCAGACCGTGCAGCCATCGGCAACCGCCTCCAGTGACGCGGCCACCAAGTGCAAGAAGCAGGGCTCGGCCGCGACCACCGCGAGCGTGCTCACCAGCACCCCGCCGACGAGCTCCCGGTCCAAGTGCCCGACCGGCTCGGGCTCGAGCAACCCCACGCTGGCGGCGCTGCTCGCGCTGCTGCGCGCCGAGACGGCGGAGCTGCGCCCGGGGCGCTCGTCCGGTGCGGGCGGCGGTACGGCCGCCGGCGCGGGACGCTCCGGCGGCGGTGGCGCCGGTGGCGCCGGTGGCGCCGGTGGTGCCGGTGGTGGCGGTGGCGGCTTCAGCGGCGGTGGTGGTGGCGGCGGCGGGGTCGCCGCCGGCGGCGGCTCGGGTGCGAGCTCCGGCTCCGCGTCGGCCGCGGGCGGGTCGACCGCGGCCGCGATCCTCGACACGACCTCGACCCAGGAGGTCGTGACCGTCCAGCTCGACGCGACCAAGCAGACCGAGGCAGTCGTCGGCGAGCCGGTCAGCGTTCAGCTGCCGGACGGGAGCGTCACGGACGGGAAGATCAGCCAGGTCAGTCCGGTCGCGCAGACGAACAGCGGCTCGGGCTCCGGCGGGAGCGGGGGTGGGGGTGGCTCGACCACGCCGTCGGCGACGATCCCCGTGACGGTCACGCTCACCGGGCACCAGCACGTCGCCGGGCTTGATCAGGCGGCGGTCAGCGTCAACTTCGAGCAGCAGAAGGCGACGAACGTCCTGTCCGTGCCGGTGACGGCGCTGCTCGCGACAGCCGGCGGCGGCTACGCGGTCCAGGAGGCGGCACCGCCGCACCGGCTACTGCCGGTGACACCCGGGCTGTTCGCGGCCGGTTACGTCCAGATCTCAGGCGCGGACATCTACGAGGGGCTGGAGGTGACCGACTCGCAGGGATGAGCGACTTGACGGCATCGCCCGCGCCTTCGATGAAGGCCTCACTCCGACTGCGCGACGTGCGCAAGGAGTACCCAGGTGGCGTACACGCCCTGCGGGGCGTCTGCGTCGAGATCGCGACCGGCGACCAGGTAGCCGTGGTCGGCCCATCAGGATCGGGCAAGACCACGATGCTGACCGTGCTGGGCACGCTCGAGCGGCCCACGAGCGGCTCGGTTGAGGTCGCCGGTCGCGACGTAGTCACGCTGTCCGACGTGGAGCTCGCGGGGCTGCGGGCTCACCAGATCGGGTTCGTGTTCCAGGGGTTCCACCTCCAGGACACGATGACGGCGGTCGACAACGTCGCGACGGGAATGCTCTACACGGGCGCGCCCGCGCGCGAGCGGCGCGAGGCGGCGCGCGCGGCGCTCGAGCGCGTCGGACTCGCCAACCGTCTGACGCACCGGCCGGTGCAGCTCTCGGGCGGCGAGCGTCAGCGGGTCGCGATCGCGCGGGCGATCGCCAAGCGGCCGCTGATAATCCTCGCCGACGAACCGACCGGCAACCTGGACTCGAAGTCCGGCGGCGAGGTGATCGAGCTTCTGCATGAGCTGGCCGCCGACGGTGCCACGCTGGCGCTGATCACGCATGACGAGCACATCGCGGAGACCTTCCCGCGGCGGATCCAGATGCGCGACGGCGAGATCGTGGGGGACGAGCGCTCGCAATGAGCGCCGCGGCGCTCCGGCCCCGACGGCGGCTCGCGCCGCCGCGCCGGCCACCCCGCTCCGCCGCGCCGGCCGCCGCGCGGCTCGCCCCGCACGAGCTTCTCGGAGTGGCGCTCAGCGGACTGCGGACGAGGCGGCTGCGCGCGGCGCTATCGGCCCTCGGGATCGCGATCGGTATCGGGGCGATGGTCGCGGTCGTCGGCATCTCGGCCTCCAGCCAGGCGAACCTGCTGGCTGAGATCGACAGCCTCGGGACGAACCTGCTGACGGTCGCACCGGGGACGACGTTCCTCGGCGCGGGCGAGGTGCTGCCCGACACCGCGATCGGAACGATCAACCACATGCCGACGGTGCTGTCGGACTCCGCGGTGTACTCCGTCTCGGGCGCGACGGTCCGCCGGACGCCGTACGTGCCCTCCGAGCAGACCGGCGGGATCGGCGTCGACGCCGCCGACTCCAGGCTGCCGTCGGTCGTGGGCGCGAAGCTGGCGGCCGGCCAGTTCATCAACGCCAACGACGCGAGCTTTCCGGTCGTCGTGCTGGGTGCCCAGGCGGCGAGCACGCTCCAGATCGAGAGCGTTGCAGGCCACCTTCAGGTGTTCCTGGGCGGCACCTGGTTCACCGTGGTCGGGATCCTCCGGCCGGTGATCCTCGACCCGAACCTCGACACCACCGCGTTCATCGGACTACCGGTCGCCGAGCGCCTGTTTCAGACCCAGCCGAACCCATCCGAGATCTACGTCCGCGCGAACGTCAACGACGTCACCCAGGTCTCGAATCTGCTCGCGCCGACCGCCGATCCGCAGAACCCGGATGGCGTCCAGGTGTCCCGGCCGTCAGACGCGCTCGAGGCCCGGGCCGCCGCCAAGGGTCAGTTCACGACGCTGCTGCTGGGGCTCGGGGCTGTCGCGCTGCTGGTCGGCGCGATCGGGATCGCCAACATCATGGTGATCTCCGTGCTCGAGCGGCGCGGCGAGATCGGCCTGCGCCGGGCACTCGGCGCGACCCGGCGCCACATCAGCGCGCAGTTCCTGACCGAGTCGGCGCTGCTGGCTGTGCTCGGCGGCGTTGCGGGACTGCTGCTCGGTGCGGCGGCGACGTGGGCGTACGCGTCGGCCCGCGGCCAACCGTTCGTGGTGCCGCTGTACGCGCTGATCGCGGCGCCGGCGGCCGGCCTCGCGATCGGGATGATCGCGGGCCTGTATCCCGCCGCCAAGGCAGCCCGGCTCAGCCCGACCGAAGCACTGCGGACGACCTGAACAGGGCGCTGGCGCCGTAGGCGGCGGCAGCCAGCGCGATGATCGCAGTGCTCGGCGGCAATGCTGGGATCGCATATGCCAGCGCGATCCCACCCCAGGTTGCCGCGACGGCAATTGCCGCCGACACCGCGAGGCCGGCCTGCGGGCTCAGCGCCAGCTGATGCGCAGCACCGGCCGGCGCGGCGATCAGGCCGAGCAGCAGCAGCGCACCCACCGCCTGGGTGCTCTCGGCGGTCACGATCGCGAGCAGCGCCAGCAGCATCGCACCGAGCGCGCGCACCGGTACACCGCGGACGCGCGCGAGCTCGGCGTCGAGGCTCGCGAACAGCAGCGGCCGCGCGATCAGCAGCGCGCCCGCGGTGACGGCGAGCGCGATCACCGCCGCGAGGCGGGCCGCACCCGCGGTCAGCGAGAAGATCGAGCCGAACAGCGTGCTGGCGGGCGTCAGGCCGTTGCCGCCCCCGCTACTTGTGGCAAGCACCGTGATCAGCAGGATCCCGATGCCGAGGATCCACGCGAACACGGTCCCGATCACGACGTCGTCGGCGGCGCCGGCGCGCCCCAACCCCGCCATCCCGGCGGCAACCGCCAGCGTCAGCACGAACAGACCGACACGAACGTCGAGGCCGAGCACCGCCGCCGCGATCGCGCCCACGAACGCGACGTGGCTGAGCGCGTCGGACGCGAACACCTGGCGGCGCAGGACCACGAACCAGCCTACGACTCCGCAGGCGAGCGCGACGGGCGTGCCCGCCAGATACGCGTTCCGGATGAACTCGTGGCCAAACATCAGCCGCGGCTCGCGATCCAGCGCCCCATACGAACGAGTACGTAGACCGCGAACGCGAACGTCGTCGTGTAGAAGCCGACCGGATAGATGGAGAAGTAGGCGATGCCCAGTGCGAGCCAGGCGATCGCGATCGCGAGCGCGATGCTAAGCAGCAGCCCGGGCAGCGGGCGCATCGTGATCAGCTGGGCGGTCGCGGGCGGCGCGATCAGCAGCGCGAACACCAGCAGCGCGCCCGTGATCTGCGTCGTCGCCGCGACGGCGACAGCGAGGATCAGCAGAAACGCCAGGTCCAGAACCGCGACCGGGACGCCGCGGGCGCGGGCGAGCACCGGGTCGACCGTCGCAAACAGCAGCGGGCGGCCGACCACGGCCAGCGCCGCGAGCGTCACCGCGGCGACGACGAAGAGCGTCACCACCTGCCCCTGGCTGACGCCGAGGAACGTGCCGAACAGCAGCGTCTCGAGCCCGTCCAGTACCGCGTGATTGAGCGACAGGAACAGGAATCCGAGCGCCAGCCCGACGGCCTGTACGGTCCCGACCGTGGCACTCTCGCCCACATACCCACGGGCCTGCGGACGCCGGCTGCGCCCGAGCGCGAGCGCCGCGACCAGGCAGGCCACGTAGTAGCCGAGCGTGGTCGGAGCACCCGCTAGCGCGGCCCCGGCCGCGCCGGGAAAAGCCATCACCGACAGCGTGTGGCCGGTGAACGCCTGACGCCGCTGCACCACGAACCAGCCGACCGAAGCAGCGAGCACGGCGACCGCGGTCCCCGCTTCGAGCGCGTGGACCATGAACGGGTACTGGAACAGCTGGCCGATCACGGGTCCCCGTGCCGGTGGCTGTGCACGTGCGGCGCCTCGGGTGCGCCGACGACGACGAGCCGCCCGTCGGCTGCCTTAAGCACCTCGACCGGCGCGCCGTACAGCCAGCTCAGCTTCGGTGCGGTGATCACCTCCTCGACCGTCCCCGCAAGCGCCCTGCCACCGGCGAGGTACACCACGCGGTCCAGGTAGCCGAGCAGCGGGTTGACGTCGTGTGCGACAAGCAGCACGGCGACCCCGGCCTCGGTGGAGATCCGCTTGACGAGCGCCGCCACCGCAGACTGGTTGGGCAGGTCGAGCCCGTCGAGCGGCTCGTCGAGGATCAGCAGCTTCGGACGGCGGACCAGCGCCTGCGCGATCAGCAGCCGCTGCTGCTCGCCGCCCGACAGCTCGCCGATCGGCCGCTGTGCGTATGCGGCCGCTCCGACGAGCGCGATCGCATCTTCGATCAGCCGGCGCTCGGCGCGACGCTTCTGGCGCGCCCGCGAGCCGAGCGCGATCGATATGCCCCAGCGGTCGCCGTCCAACCCGAGCCGCACGAGGTCGATCCCGCGGATCCGGGTGCCCTCGCCGAAGCCGTGGCGCTGAGGCAGGTAGCCGATCTGATTGCGCGTCTGCGCGGGCGCGGCGCCAAGCACCGCCAGCGAGCCGGACGCGAGCCCGACGAGCCCGAGGATCGCCCGCATCAGCGTCGACTTGCCGGCGCCGTTGGGTCCCAGCACCGCGACAAATTCTCCGCGCGCGACCGTCAGCGTGACGTCCGAGACGATCGGCCTGCCACCGAGGCGGATCGCCGCGCGCTCGATCTCGACCGCTGCGCTCAGGGGCCCCTCGCGGGTGCCTTGCGCCTGCGCCCGCGTGGTCATCTGCCGGTCGCCCGGTGAAGCGCGCCTTGCAGCTCCTCGAGCTGCGCGGCCTGCCACTGCTCGAAGCTGGCGGTGGAGGGCGCCAGCGTCTCGGTGATCGTCACGATCGGGATTCGCTGCGCACGGGCCAGCGAGGTGAGGTGCTGCACCTCTGGGGTCTGGTTCTGGATGTTGTAGATCCACACCTTGATCGCGCGGCCGGAGATCTGCGCCTCGGCGATCGACGCATCCTGGGCGGTGATGTCGGTGCCCTCGCTCACGGCCTTCATCAGGCTGGCGGGAGTGATCAGATCCAGCCCGAGGGCGGGCGCCTGCAGCGCGAAGATGCTCTCCGACGCGCCGACCCGAACGCCCGCGTAGCGCGCCCTGATCGCGGCGATCAGCTGGTGGTAGCGCGCGAGGCCCACAGTGTTGAACCGCGTCAGCCGCGCGCGGTAGTACGCGGCGTCCTTGGGGTCGAGGCTGACGAGGTCGTTCGTGATTGCGCTCGCGACCTCTCCGACGTTGGCGGGGTCATACCAGCGGTGCGGGTTCTCGCCGGCTCCCAGGCCCAGCAGCGAGCCGACGGTCAGCACCTGGCGCCCCGAGCTCGGGTTTGCCGCGAGCAGGCGCGGCGCCCACGGGTCATAGCCGATGCCGTTGACGATCACCAGTCGGGCGGTCGCGAGCGCGCGCGCATCGGCGGCGGTCGGCTCATAGGAGTGCGGATCCTGCGCGGGGTTCGAGATGACGCTGTGAACGCTTGCCTTGCTGCCTGCGAGCTGTGCCGCGATGCTGCCCCAGAAGTTCTCGGCCGCGACCACGCCCGGGCCGCTCCCGCCGCCGCCAGCGCCGCCGGCGCTACAGCCCGCGAGGAGGGTGACGAGCAGGCACGGGAGCAGTCGGCGCGGCGGCACAGCCGCAATCTAACACACAAATGGGAATGAGTCTCATTCTCATTCAGGCCGGTTGCGCGCTACCCTTGTCGGCGATGAGCGCGACCAGCTGGACTGACCACGTCCATGTCGTGCTCGCGCGCGCGGGACTCAAGCGGGGGGGCGCGCGCGATCAAGTGATCGAACTGCTGGCGTCGCAGCCGTGCGCGCTGACTGCGGTCGAGATCGAACACGCGCTGCGCACGCGTGGCCGCGCGCCCGGCCGCGCGAGCATCTATCGGGTGCTCGACCTGCTGGTCGACTACGACCTGGTCGAGCGGGTCGAACTCGGCGACGGTCAGGCGCGGTTTGAGCCGGTGCATCCGAGCGGCGTCCATCACCACCATCATCTCTGCGAGCAGTGTGGTCAGGTGATGGCGTTCGACGATCCCGGACTCGAACGCGCGATCGACACGCTCTCGCGACGGCTTCGCGTCCACGTCACCGGCCACGAGGTGCTGCTGCGCGGCGTCTGCTCGCGCTGCGCCTGAGCGCTTTACCAGGCGTCAACGAACGGGCGCGACTTGCCCGGCCGCTTCCACCACTCGCCAGAGTCCCGCTCAAACAACGTGGCGATCCACCGGCGCGTGTCCGCGGGGTCGATCACGTCATCGATCTCGAAGTAGGCCGCCATGTTGATCCCCTGGCCGCGGTCGTACGCGGCGGCGACGGCGGCCTCGAACGCGCGCTCGCGCTCGGCCGGGTCCGGGATCGCGTCCAGCTCGCGCCGCATCCCGAGCTTGACGGCGCCCTCAAGCCCCATTGCGCCAAACTCGGAGGTGGGCCAGCCGACCGTAAACAGCGGGGCCTTGAAGCCGCCGCCGGCCATCGCCTGGGCGCCGAGGCCGTAGCCCTTGCGCAGCACGACGGTGCCGGTCGGCACGCCGAGGTTGGCGCCGGTCACGAACATCCGCGCGAAGTGGCGCACGGTCGCGGTCCGCTCGGCGGCAGGACCGACCATGAAGCCGGGGGTATCGCACAGGAACAGCAGCGGCAGCGCGAACGCGTCGCACAGCTGCATGAATCGCGACGCCTTGTCGGCGCCGTGCGCGTCGATCGCGCCGCCGAGATGGCTCGGGTCGTTGGCGACGACGCCGAGCGGGCGGCCGTCGAGGCGGCCGAGCGCGGTCACGATCCCGAGCCCGAAGCCGCGTCGCAGCTCGAACACGTCGTCGAGCAGCGCCTCGATCACCTTGCGCACGTCGTAGATCCGCTTGCGGTTGGTCGGGATCAGGTTGCGCAGGACGGCCTGATCGCTCGCCGGCTCCTGCGGTGGGCCTGCCCCGCGGAAATAGCTCAGGTAGCGCTTGGCCGCGGCGATCGACGCGGCGTCGTCGGGGACCTTCAGATCGACCACGCCGTTGGCGTACTGGACGTCGATCGGGCCGACCTCGCCGGGCTCATACGCGCCCAGACCACCGCCTTCGATCATCGCCGGACCGCCCATGCCGATGCTCGAGTCCTCGGTCGCGATCACCACATCGCAGCAGCCGAGCAGCGCGGCATTGCCCGCAAAGCAGTAACCGGACGCGATCCCTACCAGCGGGACCAGTCCGCTGAGCCGCGCGAACAGGTGAAACGCGCGGCAGTCGAGCCCGGCGACGACCGGCCAATCGACATCGCCGGGCCGGCCGCCGCCGCCCTCGGCGAACAGCACGATCGGAAGCCGGCGACGCTCCGCCACCTCGAACAGCCGGTCCTTCTTGAGGTGGTTGCGCATCCCCTGCGTGCCGGCGAGCACGGTGTAGTCGTAGGACATGACCACCGCCGCAACGCCCTCGATCTCGCCCACCCCGGCCACCAGTCCGTCGGCGGGGGTGCGTGTGATCAGCTCATCCTTGGAGCGGCGACGCTCCTGCGCGGCAAACATCAGCGGTCCGTACTCGACGAATGTCCCCGCGTCGACGAGCTCGGCGAGGTTCTCGCGCGCGGTGCGGTGCCCGGCGTCGTGGCGCTTCGCCACGGCCTCCGGGCGCGCCGCGTCAAGCGTCAGCTCGTGGCGGCGCCGGACCGCGTCGAGGTCGGGCCGGTCCTGGTCGGCGGTGTCGCCTTCGGCGCCACTGCTGACCGCCCGTGCTTCCTCGTCGGCCGGCGCCAGCACCGCCAGCAGCTGCCCCTCGTCGACGGTGTCGCCGACCGACACCTCGACGCGCCGCACGATCGCGTCGGTGTCGGCGATCACCTCGTGCTCCATCTTCATCGCCTCGAGCACGACCAGGGCCGCGCCCGCCCGGACCGGCTCGTCGGGCCCGCGCGCGATTGCGATCACGGTGCCCGCGAACGGAGCCGTCACCTCCGTATGGCCATCTTGCACAGTCAGCGCAGGTTACGGGGCTACGCGTGCGCCTTGACTGCTGCCAGGATCTCCTCGGGAGAGGCATTGTCGCTGGCGTCCTGCGACATGTGCGACCACAGCACCTTGCCACCGGGCTCGATCAGCATCGCGCCGCCGAGCTGCGCCGGGTGACCGAGCGTGCGGGTCTGAAGCAGTCCCGTGCGCGCGGTCGTCAGCGCCCCCTTGGCGACGATCTTCGGTCCGATCAGCTCGTTCATCGTCGCGATCTTGGCGCCGGCGGCCTTGTAGCTGACGCGCCGCTCGTCGGCGAGCACGGGCAGCTCGATCTCCTGTCTGCGCCGGAAGTGGGCGGCGTGACGCGGCGTCAGCTGCCCGATCAGCACGACGTCGGCGCCGGCGGCCCGGAGCTGCTCGCGGGCGCGATCCAACTGGACCGCGTGAGCCTTGCAATAGATTCAGCCGTAGTGGCGCAACCAGACCAGCGCCACGGGACCGTCGCGCCACAGATCTCCGAGACGCACCTGCTCGCCGTCGTGATCCGGTAACACGATCCCGGCCAGCGTCTCCGCACTCGGTGGAGGTTTGGTCTGTTGCCGCGTCGCCGCCGTCCCCAGCATCTGCGCGGACCTTACTGGATACTGAATGCTCGATGCGTCAGGGTGAGTTGCTGTGGAGGCCGTCGCCGGAGTGGACCGACCGGACCACGATCACCCGCTATCAGCGGTGGCTCGCGGAGCGGCGCGGTCTGGAGTTCGATGGGTATGACCAGCTATGGCGCTGGTCGGTGGGGAACCTCGAGGCGTTCTGGTCTTCGATCGTGGACTTCTGCGAGGTTCGCTTCTCCACGCCGCCCTCCGCCGTGCTCGGGAAACGCTCGATGCCGGGCGCCGAATGGTTTCCGGGCGCGCGGCTGAGCTACGCCGAGCACATCTTCCGCGGCAAGCAGCCGGATGCCGCCGCGCTGCACCACGCGTCGGAGATCCGGGAGCTCGGCGAGTGGAGCTGGGCGCAGCTGCGCTCGCAGGTGGCGGGGATCGCGGCCGGCCTGCGCGAGCTGGGGGTCGGGCCCGGCGACCGCGTTGCCGCCTACATGCCGAACATCCCGGAGACCGTCGCGGCGTTCCTCGCCGGCGCGTCGATCGGCGCGGTGTGGTCCTCGGCCGCGCCCGAGTTCGGCGCCCGCAGCGTGATCGACCGTTTCGCGCAGATCGAGCCGAAGGTGCTGCTCGCGATCGACGGCTATCGCTACGGCGGCCGCGAGTTCGATCGCCGCTCGATCGTGGCCGAGATCGCCGACTCGATTCCGCGGCTGGGGCGGGTGGTGACGTTCGGGTATCTCGACGGCTCGGGCTGGGAGGAGGGATTTCTCGACTCGGAGGGAGGGCCGGGCGGGGATTCCCTGGAGTTCGAGCAGGTGCCGTTCGACCACCCGCTGTGGGTGCTCTACAGCTCGGGGACTACCGGGCTGCCCAAGCCGATCGTTCACAGCCAGGGAGGGATCCTGCTCGAGCAGCTGAAGAAGGGATACCTGCACCTGGACGCCCAGCCAGGCGATCGGCTGTTCTGGTTCTCGACCACCGGCTGGATGATGTGGAACTTCCTCGTTGGGGTGCTGCTGACCGATGCCTCGATCGTCCTGTTCGACGGCAATCCCGGGCATCCGGACCTCGGAACGCTCTGGGATCTGGCGGAGCGGACGGGCATGACCTGTTTCGGGACGAGTGCCGCGTTCGTGGCGACCTGCATGAAGGGTGGCGTCGAGCCGCGGGCGGGCCGCGATTTGAGCGCGCTGCGAGCGGTCGGCTCGACCGGCTCGCCGCTGTCGCCGGAGGGGTTCCGCTGGGTCTACGACCAGCTTGGCCCTGACCTGTGGCTGTTCTCCACCTCGGGCGGCACGGACGTGTGTACCGCGTTCGTCGGAGGCGTGCCGACGCTGCCCGTGTACGTCGGCGAGCTTCAGGCGCGTGCGCTTGGATGCGCGGTGGAGGCCTGGGACGAGTCGGGGCACTCGGTCGTCGACGAGGTCGGCGAGCTCGTGATCACCGAGCCGATGCCGTCGATGCCGATCTGCTTCTGGGGCGACGAGGACGGCTCGCGCTACCGCGAGGCGTACTTCGAGATGTTCCCTGGGGTGTGGCGCCACGGCGACTGGATCGAGATCACCTCGCGCGGGACCGCGATCATCACCGGCCGCTCGGACTCGACGATCAACCGCGGCGGCGTGCGGATGGGGACCGCCGAGATCTACCGCGCGGTGATGGCGCTCCCGGAGGTGCTGGATGCGCTTGTCATCGACCTTCCCGCGCGCGAGGGGAGCGACGGTTGGATGCCGCTGTTTGTCGTGCTGCGTCCCGGAGTGTCGCTGTCCGACGAGCTGATCTCACAGATCCGCGCGCGGATCCGGTCAGACTGCTCGCCCCGCCACGTGCCCGACGAGGTGCTCCAGATCGAGGAGGTGCCGCGGACGCTGTCAGGCAAGGTGCTCGAGGTCCCGGTCAAGCGGATCCTGATGGGCACGACGGTCGAACAGGCCGCGAGCCGCGAGTCGCTCGCCAACCCAGCGGCGCTCGACTACTTTGTCGGGCTGGCGACAAAAGACGAGAAGGGGCGTGGGGCTGCCGCTTGACGCGGTCGTGCCGGGCTGGGTGAGGGCGCCGGGGGTCGTGGGATGGCGAACGGCGGAGCGTCGCGGTTCGCGGGCAGGCGGTTCATGGTTCGCGGCGGGGGTGGGGGCGAACTGAAGTCAGTATGGAAGCGTGGTGCGGCTGGCCCTCGGTCGTGTCTGATCGCGGGTTGACAATCGCGGGTTGTTGAGGGCCTGCGAGGGCCAGAACCGCGGACGACTGTGGAGGACCAGCCATGCCTGACGTTAGCTCGAATAGGCCTGCTGTGGTGCGCCTGTGGAGCGCTCCCCGTGGGTGTTGACAGCTCAGGCCGCTTGTTTTTGTAGTTGGTCCTGGGCGTTGTCCCAAGTTTGACGGACTTCGGACGGTGTTCGGTAGTTGAGCCGGCTGTGGGGCCGGTGGTG
>Ga0209810_1000910_pt1 | contig 51975 bp, 46 predicted proteins | sample Coa_R1_7_FD_187159 | JGI IMG/M metagenome (GOLD analysis project Ga0209810, IMG submission 187159) | Surface soil microbial communities from Centralia Pennsylvania, which are recovering from an underground coalmine fire - Coalmine... | ecosystem: Environmental > Terrestrial > Soil > Unclassified... | reverse complement strand
AGAGCTCCAAGGCTCTGCGGAGCACAGTGCTGACCTGCTGGCGGCTCGGGACCAGCCTCACCGACTCAACGGCTCGGGTGGTCGACCCCCATTAGCGGCTGGGGTCCTCAGTCGGCCCCGACCGACACCGCGGGAGCCTCCGAGGCGGCCCGCCGGGCGGCGCCGTAGTCGGCCTTGCCGTTCGGTCCCCGCAGGGGCGCTGACACGAACACCACCCGCCTGGGCTGCTTGTAGCTGGCGAGGCGGGACCTCACCCAATCGGTCACGTCCGACTGGCCCAGCTCGGCCCCGGGCTCCGGGGTGACCACCGCCACCACTACCTGGCCCCAGGTCTCGTCCTCCAGCCCCACCACCAGGCAGTCCTGCACCCCGGGGCGCTCCTTGACGACCTCCTCCACCTCCTCGGGGAAGACCTTCTCGCCACCGGTGTTGATGCAGACCGAGCCCCGCCCGAGCAGGACGATGGTCCCGTCGGCCTCCACCCGGGCGTAGTCACCGGGCACCGACCACCTTCTGCCGCCGATCTGGCGGAACGTGCGGGCCGACTTCTCCGGGTCCTTGTAGTAGCCGACCGGTATGGGCTCGCCCACCGCCAACATGCCCACCTCGTCACTGCCGGGCTCGAGCAGCCTGCCGTCCTCGGTGATGACGGCGGCATGGTCCCCCGCCTTGAACTGGGCGGTCTGGGACTGGGACCCCTGGCGGGTGGTGATCGAGCGGCCCATGGCGAGTGCCTCGCTGGCCGCCAGGTTGTCGACCAGGGACACGTCCGCCCGCTTGAGGAGCTCCTGCTTGACCGGCATGCTCCACATCGCCCCGGTGCTGGCTATGCGCTGGATCGAGGTCAGGTCGTAGGGCTCTCCCCGGCCCTCGGCCTCCTCGAGGGCCCGGACCATCGGCCGGGCGAACGGGTCGCCGACGATGTTCACCTGGGTCACCCGGTGCTCCTGGACCGCCCGCCACAGCTCGTGGGGGTCGAAGCGGCGGTCATCCAGCAGGACGACCTGCCCGCCCATGGCCATCGTCCCCAGGGCGGCGCCAAGGCCGCTGCCGTGCATGATCGGTGACGCCGGCAGGGTGACGGTCCGCATGCCGCGCTCGGCCAGGGTGGCGGCGTACCGGCCCAGATCGTCGTGGGACTGAGGCGGTGGGAACCCGAGGGCGGCGTAGTTGGTCCGGATGGCCCGCCCCAACAGGTCATCCTGGCGCCACATCACGCCCTTGGGCATGCCGGTGGTCCCCCCGGTGTAGAGGAACAGCATGTCGGACCCCGACCGCTCGACCCGGTCGGCCGGGGCGTGGTCGTGCACCAGGTCGTCGTAGCTCAGAGCGCCTTCGACGAGCGGATAGCCGTCGTCCACCTGAACGATCGCCTTGAGGCCCGGTAGGCGGTCGCGCACCCGGGCGACCCTCTCGCCCAGCGACCCGTGGAACAGCAGCACCTCCAGGTCGGCGTTGTCGATCAGGTAGGCGAGCTCCTCCTCGAGGTACCGGTAGTTGACGTTGACCGGAATGGAGCGGACCTTGAAGGTGGCCAGCAGCCCCTCGAGATACTCGATCGAGTTGTAGAGGTACGAGCCGACCTTGGAGTCCTGGCCCAGACCAAGGGCGGCGAAAGCGCAGGCCAAGCGTGACGCCCGGTCCTCCAGCTGCGCCCAGGTCAGCCGGCGTGGCCCCTGGGCCGCCGCCAGCTGCTCCGGATTGTGGTCGGCGACAGCTTCGGCCGTGCTGGCCAGGTTGATCTCCACCAGTTCCCCCTCGAGATCGGTCGCCGCTGATCCAATTCGACCGCGGTCGACAAACCTACCGAGGCGGACGAGGGCCGTCAACGGCGCCGGCACGGTGCGCCGTGGTTAGTGTTCGGCCTCGTGAGCACCTATACAGCCAAGGTTCGCATCGAGCACGATCGGGGCCCCGTACGGCGGGGGTACCTCCCCGCCGAGGCGGAGCCGGTGATCTACGGGCTCCACGGCCCGGTGGCGACCCACTACGGCGTCGACGAGTCGGTCATACCGCCCCGGGCCAGCACTCTGGACCACGTCGTCGCCGCCGCAGCCGCCTGCCTGTCGGGCACTTTTGCCGCTGCGCTGGCGAGCCGGAAGATAAACCCCCGCGGCCTGGTCACCAAGGCCGAAGGCCGCATAGACACCGAGGACGGGGTGCTGGTGATCAAGCGCATCGACGTCGCCTACAACGGCCTGCAGCTCACCCCCGAGCAGCGCCCGGCGGCGGAGGAGGTGCTGGCGACCCACGCCAAGCAGTGTCCCGTCGCCCGGAGCCTCGAGGGCGCGGTGGAGATCAGCACCCGGATCGCCTGACGCCGCCAGCCGCCCCCTGGGGCGAGGGCCGGGCCCCGCTCGCCACTGCCGCTCGAAGCCAAGTCGACTCCGGTCGCCTTAGAGAGTGCCCCAGAGGCGCCTGGGTTCCGGCCGCTCAGCGCACCCGACCGGTCAAGGAGAGCGTGATAGCTGAACCGCGGACCTCGGCCCCATCAGAGGTTGAAGCCACGCTATGACCGGTCGGGCGCGGCCACCCCGGCCGGGCCCTCCAGGGCATCGGGGTAGGAGGGGCGGGTCGGGCGGCCACCGTCTCAGAGCCTCCATCCCTCAGGCACCCATGCCGGGGTGACGTCCAGGTCCAGCTCCAAGGTCGTCCACCCCGGACCCTGCAGGCCCGGTGCCCCCCGCAGCCCGTCCCAGCGCCCGGGCGGCACCCATAGCCGCACGCCCCCACCGGGGCCCAGCACCGGCGCGACCAGGACCTCGTCGCCGAGCAGGTACTGCAGCTCGGCGTGGCGCGCCCCGCGATCGCCCGGGTAGGCCAGCGCCATGGGTCTCATCATGGGAGCCCCGGTCGCCGTGGCGGTGGCGGCGACCGAGCTCAGGTACGGGTGCAGGTCGCTCCGGAGCCGGCAGGCGGCCACGGCGGCGGTGGCGAAGGGCTCCGGGTAGGCCCAGGGCTCGCGCCGGCCGGTGCCGTGGAAGCGCATTACCGGGGACAGGGCACCCCACTGGGACCACCGGACGAACAGCTCCGGATCGACATCGGCCTCGAACAGGGACGGGTCGTTGTTGTCGATGGCGGCGGCGGCGTTCTCCATCGGTCGCGGCGGCGCCCAGAAGCCCCCGACGTCGGAGGCCACGAAGCCGAATCCGGACAGGGACAGGGACAGGCACGCCCGCAAGGCAGCAGCCATGCCGGCCCAGGTGGACGGGGTGTCGCCCACCCAGTGCGTCGGATAGCGCTGGGATCCCGCCGTTCCCGACCGGCAGAACAGGGCGACGTCGTTGCTGCCGAGCACCCTGGACAGACAGGCATGGCTCCGGGCCTGGTACAAGAGGGCGTACTCGTTCCTGGCGTCCCACCCGCTGCGCCCGTCGGCCAGGCGCGCCGCCGGCGGGACCTCCTCGGCGAAGTCCGGCTTCAGGGCCTCGGCGCCCTCGGACCTGATCAGCTCCTCGACCCGGTGGTCCCACCACTCCTGCGCCGCCGGGTTGGTGAAGTCGATCAGCAGCCGGTGGCCGAGGTCGTTGGTGGTCACCAGCTCGCCGGCGTCGTCCCGCATGAGCAAGCCGAGCTCGGCGGCCTCGTTGGCGACGGCGCTACCTCGGATCAGGTAGGGGTTGTGCCACAGGGACACCCGGACGCCCCGGTCGGCGATCGCGTTGGCCCACCCGGTGGGGAACCGGAGGCGGTCGACCTCCCAGGCGGTGGCCAGGTCCCGACACAGGTTCCCGACCTGCCAGGCATCCACGTGCACCACGTCGACCGGACACCCGGCGGCGGTGTAGCCGTCGAGGACGTCTCCGATTTCGTCCGCCGACAGGTAGCTGCAGCGGCTGGTCCAGACCCCGAGCGCCCATGGCGGCATCCCCCCAGGCAGCCCGGTGACCGCCTGGTGGGATCGGATCAGATCGGGAGCCGCGCCGAGGTAGAAGAACAGGTCGGCGGACGGAGACGGCAGTTCGAGGCCGAGCACCTGGTTATGGGTGCACCCCAGGTCGGCGCGCACCGGTGCGGCGGTGTGGGCGAAGACTCCCCACCCGGCGTCGGACCAGTAGAACGGAACGTTCAGGTAGGAGAAGTCCAGCCCCGAGGTCAACATGGCCTCGACGTTGACCCCGCGCCTCATCCGGCCCCGGAGATCAGGCCCCTGGAAGGACTCGCCGCCCCCGAAGATGGCGTCGTGGGGGCCGATCTCGAAGCAATAAATCGAGCCCCTCGGGTCTCCGACCCGATCAATGAGCAGACCGGAGCCAGCGTGGGGCCCCAGCACCGAGTGGGCCCGGCCGGCGGACCGCAGCGGGCCGAAGTCCATACCGGCTGATCTGGTCCAGGTGAAGGACCGATCCCCCAGCCCGACCGCTATGCCGTCGCCGTCCGCCCGTACGGGCAGGGGTCGGTCATCCAGGGGCTCGAGCATGGCGCTCGAGGTCGTCACGAGGCCGTGCTCCGCCGGGCCCAGGCGCACCCGGACCACGCCCGGCGCCGGCTCGCTGATCGTGCCGAGGAGCCGGCGACCGCCAGCCGTGGTGACAAGGATCCCGCCCTGTCGATCCGGATCCGCCTCGATGGTCGAGAACGGGTCGATCCGGGCGTCGGGGTCGGCCAGAGCAGGCGGATCGGTGAAAAACCGCTGGGTGATCTGGTCCATGGGCCGTGCCCGGGACCTTACGGGTGCCGTGGCCCGTCGGGGCCGGAGAGGCGCACCAGGCTGTCAGCTCGTCTCGCCGCCGACCCCCACGGAGTCAAGAACCGCGCCGGCGTCGTTGTGGCTGTGGGTGAAGCCGAGGCTCCGCTCCAACTCGACGGTCTCCTTGGATCGCCAGGCCACGATGTAGGCCCGCCGCCAGCCGGCGGTGGTGTTACCCCCCGAGCCGTGCATCACCCGCTCGTTGTGCACGGTGCAGTCGCCGCGCTTGATCGGCATGACCTTGACCTCGTCGGCAGGGAGGAGCTCGGTGCCCAGGGCGTGCGATTCTCCCCGCCCGCCCATGACCGGCTCGTGGGGACGCAACCGGGGCTCCTGGAGCGTGCCCGGCACGAAGCGCATGCACCCGTTCTCAGGAGTCGAATCGTCCACCGCCAGCCAGAAGGTCGCCGTGCGGCGGTCGGGGCTGTCCGGCCAGTAGGCCATGTCCTGGTGCCAGGCGAACACGGCGTCGTCCTTGAACGGACGCTTGGCGAGGAGCTGGTCGTAGTCGATGACCATCCCCGCCCCATGAAGCTGGACCACTATCTGCTCGGTGCGTCGCTCGTAGACGTTGCCCTGCCAGGCCGGGTAGTAGCGCCGGGGGAGCATCACGTTGACGATGGAGAAGTCGTCCGGGTCGCGTCCGTAATCGCCGGCCATGTCGCAGTAGTCCTTGCCCGGCACCTCGATCTCCCGCCGCAGGAACCGGTCGTAGACCGGCTCCAGCTCCGCCACCTCGGGCTCGGTCAGCACCCCGGTCAGGTGGACGAAGCCCTCCTTCTTGAACTGGAGGATGTCCTCCTCGTCGACCTCGTAGTAGCCGTCGTCCCGCAGGATGCCCATCCCCCACCCCCATTTGTTGTCCTCGGCATCATATTCGGCCGGAGCCGTTGGTCAAGGGGCCGAGGGTCAGGTGACCCAGGCGGGGCGGTCGGCTTCGATGGAGACGAGGGGATCGGCGAGGAGGGGCTCGAAGGCCAGCTCGGCGGCACCGACGGAAGCGGCGTCGGGTCCGAGCAGGCCCGGACGGACCTCCACCTGACGGGCCAGGGCCGCCGGCGCCGCCCGGCCGAGCGCGGCCATCACCGCCGGGCCGGCGAGCCCGAAGACAGCGGCCAGATGGCCCCCCAGCACCACCCGGGCGGGCTGGAGCATGCTCACCAGACTTCCGAGGCCCCACCCCAGATGGGCGGCGGCCTCCTCGATGGCGGCCATGGCCCTCCCGCCGCCGGCGCCGGCCCTCTCGACGACCTGCTCGATGGTTCCCGTCCCCCGGCCGGCGCGCCGCACGATGGCGGCGGCACCGATGTCGGTCTCCCAGCAGCCCCGCTGACCGCACCCGCACACGGCGTCGGAGCTCCCGAGCTTCATGTGGCCGACCTCCCCGGCAAGGCCCGAGGCCCCCACCACGAGCTCCCCCCCGGCGATGACCCCGCCACCCACGCCGCGTTCGGCCGACAGGTACACGAGGTCCCCCACCCCGGCTCCCGCCCCGCGGCGGTGCTCCCCCAGGGCACCGAGGTTGGCATCGTTTCCATAGACCAGGTTGGCCGAGCCTGCGGCGGGGACCCGGTCGGCGACCAGTCTCCCGAAGCGAGCGAGCTCGGTCCCTTCCCAGCCCAGGTTGGGGGCCAGGCACACCAGGCCGTCGTGGTCCACCACGCCGTGGACGGCCACCCCGACGCCGACCACCATGGCGGGGGCCGCCCGGCGAGTCATGGCCGCCAGCCCGGCGACCGCCAGGCGCATGGTCTCCTCCGGGCCGAGCCGGGCGGGACTGGCGTCGAGGTTGCGGGTGGCCACCAGCTTCCCGCCCAGGCCCACCACGTCGATGCGCCCCCGGTCAGCGGCGAACTCGGCCGACAGGACGACGATCCCCTCGGCCGGCAGGATCAGCGGAGAGGGCCGGCCCCGCCGGCCCATCGGGACGTCGGAGAGCTCCCTCACCAGCCCGTGGTCGGCCAGCTCCTCGACCAGTGACGGGACCGTGCTCCGGTTGACCCCCAGCCACTCCGACAGCTCGGCCTGACGCACCCCACCGGTCTGGTGCACCCGACGCAGAACGGCGCTCAGGTTCTGGGCCCGCACAGCGGAAGGCGACGAGCGGGCCGGCGACGACGGGCGCTCGGGCCGTCCGGTGGCTCCCATCGGAGCCAAGGCTACGGGCCCAGGCGGCGCCCCTGGCTCAAGCGGCGTCGCCGGCGGCGGCCATGACCCTGGTCCAGAAGCCCTCGTCGAAACGGGAGATCGCCGCCGCCATGGGGCCCCCGGCCTCGCCGTGGCGGGTGATCACGACCTGGCGCGACGGCCAGATGTAGACCCTCTTGTCGCCGGCACCCAACGCACCCACCAGATCGGCGGGACCGGTCGGCACCAGGGGATGGTCGAGGGTGGCCCCGCCGAAGAACTTCCGGGGATCGGGCGGTCCCTCGCCCCGGCTCGGCGTCATGGCGCGGGGCGCGCCCAGCAGCCACCACAGGTAGCCATAGGCCGGGTTCATCGGCTGTGACTGGGTCATGGAGGCGGCCAGGTACTGGCGGTCGCCGAGCAGGGTCGTCGCCCCCCAGCGCCCCCCGGACAGCACGGCCAGACCGAAGCGGGCCATATCGCGGGCGGAGCTGAACAGGCCGGACAGGACCCAGCCGTTCGGATCCTTCATGGCCGGGCGGGCCTGCCATGAGGAGCTCCTCATGCCGAGCGGCTCGAACAGCAGCTCGGCGAACAGCTCCTGGGTCGACTGCCCGGTGGCGGCTTCCAGGGCCCGCCGGACCTGGTGGTAGGCGTTGTTGTTGTAGTACCAGACCCTGCCTGGTTCGGCTTCCACGGTGAAGTCGTCGTAGAGGCCGCTGCACATGGACAGGAGGTGGCGCAGCTGGATTCGCTCCTCGGACGCCGCGTCGGCCCGGCTCCAGCCCTTCCCCAACCAGCGCGACACCGGATCCTCGATCGAGACGAGCCCGCGCTCGGCGAGCATCCCGACCATGAAGGAGACGAAGCTCTTCTGAGCCGAGGCGATGTCGCCGGAGGCGTCGGGATCGGTCCCGCCCCACTGCTGGTCGGCCAGCAGCCTGCCCCGGCTGAGGATCACCAGCTGGTGGCTGTTGCGCTCGGCGCAGTAGTCGAACAGTTCGGACAGCCCGGCTTTGCTCCAGCCCGCCTCGGTGGGGCCGACCCGCTCCCAGTCGTCACCGGACGGGAAGTACAGCTCCTCGGACATGGCGTCATCCTCCTCGACTGCGACTGGGACCGGCCCGAGCCGACCACGCAGCCCGCCGGCGAGGCAAGGGGGGATCCCCTCTCACTTGGCCCCGATCCCCGGTGGAGCGAGGGGGACACGGTGTCTGCACCGGGCTATGCCGGCGGCACCCCGTTCAGCACCAGGGCGAGCTCGACGCCCGGCCCGGCCCCGGCCACGGCCGCCTCCGCCTCGGTCCGGCTCGGGTGCCGCTCGACGACCACCCGGCCGGGCCAGGGCCAGGTCCCCTCGAGCACCGCCATCTCCTCCGGCCCGACATCGGCCAGCACGCCGGCCCGCGAGGTGGCGGCCGCCCCGGGCCCGGCCAGAAGGGCGTAGGCCGCCGGCGGGGACCCGTCCGGGGCTGGGTCCCCGGCCCCGAGCGGGCGACCGGGGAGGGCCACGATCCAGCCGATCTCCACCAGGCCCTGGCGGTGCGGACGGGCCGCCACGTACTCCGGGGCGCTCCAGAAGTCGAGGATCTGGGTGAACGATCCGTACTGCTCGACCACCGCCTGGACGTGGCGCCAGTCCCCCACCAGGGCCCGAGCGGGATTGGCCCGGGCGAGGTAGGTCATCGTCGCCCCCACCCGCCGCAGCGCCGCCGCCGCCCCCGCGCCGTAGCGGGCCGACCGCTCCGGAGCATCCACCGGAGCCTGCTCCGGGGGGCTCAGCCCCACGACCAGGTAGCCCGGCGTGCGGTCGTGACCGGCGTGGCCGTCGTGTGGTCCCGGTGTCATCCCTCGCCCGGGCCCGGGTTCGCTCGGCGCTGGCCCAGCATGGCGGCCACGATCGGGCTGGGCTCGGCCGGCTGCCACGCCCGGTACGCCTCTTTGACCGGTACGGGCCACTCGATGTCGACGTCGACCCGGGTCCCGGCCCGGCTGGCCCCGGCCAGCACCCGCAGCGCCACCGAAAGGACCTGGCCCTGCACGGCCCCATCCCCGGCCATGCCGAAGGCGTGGCCGAAGGAGAACTCGACCCCGACCACCCGCGGCGCCAGGAGGGCGTCGGCCACGTTCGGCATCATCGTCACCAGGACGGTCGGGATGCCTGCCTTCTCGATCTCACGTGCCAGCACGGGCACGTTGCGGGCGCAGTCCGGTCAGGCCGGAGCGAGGATCAGACCGTCCACCCGCTCGTCGCGCAGCGACTCCACGATGGCCGGAGCGGTCTCGTCCCGCCAGGCCCGCAGGCCTTCCTCCTGGTAGCCCATCACCGAGTAGTGGGTCGGGGCCGACGACCCGACGACTCCCGCATCGACCAGGGCATCCAGTGCCCGCAGCGGTAGGGCCACCTCGTGGTCGGCGAGGATGTCGGCGCCGTTGATGTGCAGGTGCATGAGGCCCAATTCGCCCTGCGCCGTCTCCCGCGGCACGGCGCGCCAGCCGGGGTCGCCCCATAGGGGGTTGGCCTTCTCGCCTGCCTCGTCGAAGGGCTCCTGGGTCGCCTTCAGGTAGAGACCGGCCGAGCTCAGAAGGGCGACGCGCGCTCCGGCCAGGCGGGGCCCGAAGGGGGCGAACACCTCGTCGCCATCGCCGGGGGCGGGGCTGACCTCGAAGCGGGAGCGGAAGCTCCGCGGAAGGAACTTGTAGCCGTCGACCTGCATCGCGCCTCCGATCGCCGTGCTGGGGCCGGCCGACCGTAACATGGGGCTGCTCCGGCGCCGAAGCCGGCGACCGGAGCCGATGCCGGGCTCAGGCCAGATCCTCGTAGCCCTGGGCCCAGTCCCGCTCCTCCACGTCGAAGCTGACATCGGCCCCGGGATACTGGACCACCAGGTGGCTCATGGCCGAGTCGGCCAGGCCTCCGTGCCAGTGCCACTCCTCCGGTTCGACGGTGACGGTGTCGCCGGGCTCGACGATGCGGCGCTGGTGGGCGTCGGCTACCACCCCCCGGCCGGAGACGATGTGCAGGATCTGGCCCCGGTGGTGGACGTGGGGCCGGGTGCGCCCGCCGGCGTCGAAGTGCACGAACATGGCCCCGGGGCCGCCCTCGTCGAGGAACGGGGACTCGAGGATCTGGAACCGGGCCGTGCCCTGGAAGTAGGGGGCGTACTGCTCCGGAACGTCGCCGGCGGACGGATCGGATCGCTCGAATTCCATCCGCCCTGGCTACCACGCCAGGCGCCGAGTGCAGCCCTCCGTCAGCCGTTGGGTTGGGTCAGCCGTTCGGTTGGTAGCGGGCGACCTCGGCGCGGCCGACCACCATGTGGTGCACCTCGTCGGGCCCGTCGGCCAGCCGAAGGGTGCGCTGGCTGGTGTACATGTCGGCCAGCGGCGTCCACTGCGAGACGCCGGTCGCACCGTGCATCTGGATGGCCTGGTCGATGATCTGGCACACCCGCTCGGGCACCATCGCCTTGACGGCGCTGACCCACACCCGGGCCTCGGCGTTGCCCATCAGGTCCATGGCCTTGGCCGCCTTGAGCACCATGAGCCTCATGGCCTCGATCTCGATCCGGGCCCGCGAGATGACCTCGATGTTCTTGCCGAGGGAGACGATCGGCCGCCCGAACGCCTGGCGGGACAGGCCGCGGGTGACCATCATCTCCAGTGCCCGCTCGGCGGCCCCGATCGAGCGCATGCAGTGGTGGATCCGGCCCGGGCCCAGCCGCAGCTGGGAGATCTCGAAGCCCCGGCCCTCGCCCAGCAGCACGTTCGCATAAGGAACGCGAACGTCGTTGAACCGCAGGTGCATGTGCCCGTGGGGGGCGTCGTCGCGGCCGAACACCGTCATGGGCCCGACGATCTCCACCCCGGGGGTGTCCATGGGGACGAGGATCTGGGACTGCTGCAGGTGCTCGGCCGCGTCGGGGTTGCTGCGCACCATGACGATCATGATCTTGCAGCGCGGATCCCCCGCCCCGGAGATGTAGTACTTCTCCCCGTTGATCAGCCACTCGTCCCCGTCCCGCACGGCGGTGCAGGCGATGTTGCGGGCGTCGGAGGAGGCCACGTCCGGTTCGGTCATGGCGAAGGCGGAGCGGATCTCGCCGTTGAGCAGCGGCTCCAGCCACTGCTTCTTCTGCTCCGGCGTGCCGACCCGCTCGAGCACCTCCATGTTGCCGGTGTCGGGGGCGGAGCAGTTGAGGCACTCCGACGCCAACGGGTTCTTGCCGAGCTCCTGGGCGATGTAGGCGTAGTCGAGGTTGCTCAGGCCCTCGCCGGTGTCGGCGTTGGGCAGGAAGAAGTTCCACAGGCCGTTGGCCTTGGCCTTCGCCTTGGCCCCGTCGAGCAGCTCGAGCTGGCCCGGGGCGAAGGACCACCGGTCGGCCCGCTCCGCCCCCAGGGCGAAGTAGCGCTCGGTGACGGGCTCCACCTCGTCGGCGATGAACGCCTTCACCTTCTCCAGCAGCGGCCGGGCCGCGTCGGACATGGCGAGGTTGAACAGCTCGCCCCCGAAATCGTCAACATTGAGGGGCCTGGCCGGCATCGGCGTCCCGTCCTTTCTTCGCCTGGCGCGAGGATGCCCCAGGCCGGGTCGGCTGTCGAACTGCCCCCGCCCGGTCCGGGGTGGCGATCCGCCCGGACGGCCGAGGGGGCCCGGCGGCGGCCTCCGGTACTGTCCCGGGGCGCGAGCAGGGAGGTCCGATGGTGCTGAGCTACGAGGAGGCGGTGGCCGAGGTCACCGGCCCGGGCGGTCGGTTCGAGGTGGGCGACGTTATGGTCGGCGGCGTCACCTACCGGGCCTTCGTCAACGCCCCCCGCAACCTGGGCGAGGTTTTCGCCCCCGCCCGCGCCAGGGACGACGCCACCTTCCTCGTCTACGAGGACGAGAGGTGGAGCTTCGAGGACGTGATGGCCGAGGTGGACGCCCTGGCCGCCGCCCTGGTCGGGCGCTACGGCGTGGTGAAGGGCGACCGGGTCGCCATCGGCATGAGGAACTTCCCCGAGTGGATCGTCTCCTTCGCCGCCATCACCTCGATCGGGGCCATAGCCGTCTCGCTCAACGCCTGGTGGACCGAGGAGGAGCTGGACTACGCCCTCCACGACTGCACCCCCAAGGTGCTGCTGGGCGACCAAGAGCGGGTGGCCCGGGCGGCCCCGGCGGCCGCCGAGTGCGGGACCCGGATGGTGGCGGTGCGGGCCGATGGGCCGCTGCCCGAGGGGACCGACCGCTGGAAGGACGTGGTGGTCCGGGGCGCCGCCATGCCCGAGGTCGAGGTCGACCCGGACGACGACGCCACCATCCTCTACACCTCGGGGACCACCGGTAACCCGAAGGGGGCGGTGTCGACGCATCGGGCGGTGATCCAGGCCCTGTACGGCTTCGGCTGCCGGGCGGCGGTGGACCAGGCCCGGCGACGGGGCGAGCCCTCATCGGGCGCCCCCGCCAACCCGGCCACCTTCATCCTGATCGTGCCCCTGTTCCACGTCACCGGCTCGGTGGCGGTGATGCTGTCGTGCTTCTCGGCCGGGGTGAAGCTGGTGATGATGTACAAGTGGGACCCCGACCGGGCCCTCGAGCTCATCGAGCGGGAGAAGGTGACCAACTTCGTCGGGGTCCCCACCCAGAGCTGGGACCTGCTGGAGTCGCCCCGCTTCTCCGAGTTCGACACCTCCAGCCTGGTGAGCGTGGGCGGCGGCGGGGCCCCCGCCCCTCCCGAGCTGGTGCGGCGGGTCGCCTCCAGCTTCACCCAGGGCCGGCCGAACATCGGCTACGGCATGACCGAGACCAACGCCTACGGCCCCCAGAACAACGGGGCCGACTACCTCGCCCATCCGACCAGCACCGGTCGGGCCACCCCGATCCTGCAGATCGAGGTGCGGGACGAGGACGGCAACCCGCTCCCCACGGGCGAGCGCGGCGAGATCTGGTTCAAGGGCCCCAACCTCATCCGGGGCTACTGGGGCAAGCCCGAGGCCACGGCCGAAACCATCGTGGACGGCTGGCTGCGCTCCGGCGACATCGGCCGCATCGACGACGAGGGCTTCATCTACGTCGAGGACCGGGCCAAGGACATGGTGCTGCGCGGGGGAGAGAACGTCTACTGCGCCGAGGTGGAGGCGGCCATCTACGAGCACCCGGCCGTGTACGAGGCGGCCGTGTTCGGCCTCCCCCACCCCCGCCTCGGGGAGGAGGTGGCGGCCGTCGTCTATCCCAAGCCCGGTCGCACCCTCGACGCCGCCGAGCTCACCGAGTTCCTCCGGCCCCACCTGGCCCCGTTCAAGATCCCGAGCCGCATCGAGATCGTGGCGACGCAGCTGCCCCGGAACGCGTCGGGGAAGATCCTCAAGCGCCAGCTACGGGAGGAGTTGGCCGGCGAGAAGGTGTGACCGCCGGCGCTCTCAGGATGCGACGGCGGCGGTCTCGCTCATGGTCCACTGCCGGGCGTAGTGGCCACCGGCGGCCACCAGCTGGTCGTGGCTGCCCTCCTCTATCACCCGGCCGTCCCCCAGGACGATGATGCGGTCCGCCTCGCGGGCGGTCTGGAGCCGGTGGGCGATCACGATGGCGGTGCGGGAACGCGACACCGCCGACATGGCCCGGCTCACCCTGGCCTCGGTGGCCAAATCGAGGTTGGCCGTCGCCTCGTCCAGCAGAAGGATGGCCGGGTCCACCAGGTAGGCCCGGGCCAGGGCGATCAGCTGGCGCTGACCGGCCGACAGCGATCGTCCCCGCTCGGTCACCGGGGTTCGGTAGCCGAAGGGCAGGGCGGCCACGAAGCTGTGGGCCCCCACCGCCCGGGCGGCCCGCTCGACCTCGAAGTCGGTGGCCTCGGGCCGGCCGTAGGCGATGTTGTCCCGTACCGTGCCGGTGAACATGACCGGCTCCTGAGGCACGTAGCCCAGCTGCTGGCGGTAGGCCTCCAGGTCGAGCTGGGCCAGCGGCATCCCGTCGACCAGCACCCGGCCGGCGTCGGGGTCGTAGAAGCGGGCGATCAGCTTCACCACCGTCGACTTGCCGGCCCCGGTCTGGCCGACCAGGGCCACGGTCTCCCCGGCCCGCACGTGGAGGGTCACGCCGTTGAGGGCGGGCTGGATGGTGTTGGGATAGGTGAACGCCACCTCCTCCAGGCTGACCTCGCCGCGGAGCCGACCGGGCCGGATGGGGTCGTCGGCCGCCGGGGTGGCGATCGGCATGGCCATCAGCTCGCGGATCTTGCGCATCGACACCCCGGCCTGCTGGTAGGTGTCGAAGACCTGGGAGAGCTGCTGGATGGGCGAGAAGAAGGTGCTGATGTAGAGCACGAATGCGATCAGGGCCCCGGCGCTGAGTGCCCGCTCCCGCAGCAGATGGATGCCGAAGCCGAGCACGACCAGCTGGGAGCCCATCTGCAGCACGCTCACCGCCGGGAAGTACAGCGAGGTGATGATGGTGCCCTGCAGCCGGCTGGCCAGGTAGGAGCCGGCGACGGCCCCGAACTCGCTCATCTGGCGCCGCTCCTGGGTGTAGGCCTGCGCCACCCTCACCCCGGAGATGGACTCCTGGAAGGCGGCGTTGACCACCGACAGCCGCTCCCTCACCCGGCTGTAGGCCTTGCGACTGGCGTTGCGGTACCAGACGGTGAGGGCGGCGAGGGGCACCATCGACGCCATGGTGGCCAGGGCCAGGCGCAGGTTCATGGTGAGCATGATCACTATGACCCCGCCCAGGGTCACCGCGCTGACCAGGGCGTTGAGGATGCCGTCGTTGAGCAGGGACGAGAGGTTGTTGATGTCCGAGGTCATCCTGGTCATGACCCGGCCTCCCATCTCGCGGTCGTAGAAGTCGAGGCCCAGGCGCTGCAGCTGGGAGAAGATGCGCACCCTCATGGCGAACAGCAGCCGGCTGGAGGTGCGCGAGTTCCACACGTTGTCGGCCCACTGGGCCCAGATGTCGAACAGGTTGATGGCGACGAAGGCCAGGAAGGCGGTCAGCAGCACCCGCTCGGCGTGGGGGGTGATGAGGCTGTGCAGGTGGGCCAGCCGGCTGGCCGACACCGACCTCAGCCGACCGGCCGGCGCCGCCGCCAGGGCCCGGGCCGAGGTGGCGCCGGCGGCCACGATGCCGTGGTCGAGGCCGTAGCGGGTGATGTAGGGCCCGACCAGGTCGACCACCGCCTGCAGGGCGATGAGGAGCCCCCCGACGACCAGCAGGCGACGGTACGGGCGAACGAACTCGGCCAGGTTGAAGCTCGGGTGGTACCGGCGCTCCCGCTCCAGGTTCACCTGCGGCTCGTCGCGGATCGGCGGGAGCTTGTCGATCTTCTCCTTGAGCTCCGGCGGCGGCACGCCGAGGGAACGGCCGTAGCCGGCGCCACCGGCGGGGCCGCCCCGGAGCGGGCCCATCCCCATCCCGCCGCCTCCACCGCGGGCGGCGATCCCCATGGCCCGCCGAGGCGTGTCGGTCCTGACCCCGGCCGACTCGGCCATGACCCGCAGGGCCTCCTCGGGATCGACGTCGGGCCACGCCTCCGGAGTCGGCTCACCGACCGTGAGCTCGCCATCGCCGACGACACCACCGGCGTCGGCCCCGGCTGGCGCCGGCTCGCCGACGGCGGGCCCGGCCGCCAGGTCGGCCCCTAGCAGCTCGCAGTAGAGGGGGCAGCGGGCGGTGAGCTCGGCATGGGTGCCGGAGTCGAGCACCCGTCCGCCGTCCAGCACCACGATGCGGTCGGCCAGCTCGATGGTCGAGCGCCGGTGGGCGATGAGAAGGGCGGTCCGGTTGGGCAGGATGCGCCCGAGGGTGGAGTGGATGGCCGCCTCGGTGGCGACGTCGATCGAGGAGGTGGCGTCGTCGAGCAGCAGGATCTCCGGCTCGGTGAGCAGGGCCCGGGCCAGGGCCACCCGCTGGCGCTGGCCTCCCGACAGGGTCAGGCCCCGCTCCCCCACGACCGTGTCGTAGCCGTCGGGCAGCGCCATGATGAACTCGTGGGCCTCGGCGGCCCTCGCCGCCGCCATGACCGCTTCGATGTCGGCCTCGGGACGTCCGTAGGCGATGTTGGCCCGCACCGTGTCGGAGAAGAGGAACGCCTCCTCGAACACCACCCCGATCTGGCCTCGAAGGGACTCCAGGGTGACCGAGCGCACATCGACACCGTCGACGAGGACCGCCCCCTCCTGGGGGTCGTAGAAGCGGGGCAGTAGGGCGGCGAGGGTCGACTTGCCCGATCCCGACCCGCCCACCACCGCCACGGTCTCGCCGGCGGCCACCTCGAGGTCGAAGTGGCGCAGCACCGGCTCGGACCGCAGGTAGCCGAAGCTGACGTCGCTGAAGCTCACCCGGCCGCCGAGGCGGGGCAGGGGCACGGCGTCGTCGGCCTCGACCACCTCGGCGGTGGAGTCGAGCAGCTCGAGCAGGCGCTCCCCGCCGGCGCGGGCCTGCTGGTACTGCAGGATGACCGTGGTGGTCATGCGAACCGGTGCGATCAGCATGATCAGGTAGGTCTGCACGGCGAGGAAGCTGCCCAGGGTGAGGTGGCCGCCCAGCACAAGCCAGCCCCCCAGGCCGAACACCGCCGCCTGGCCCAGGCTCGGCAGGACGCCCATCACCGCCCCGTAGCCGGCCATCACCCGCACGTTGCGCATACGGGAGCCGAACAGGCTGCGGGCCGCCCCGGTGAGACGATCGAGCTCGCGGCGCTCCTGGCCGAAGCCCTTGACCACCCGCACCCCGGTTACGGCCTCCTCGACCACGGTGGCCACCACCGCCTGCTGCTGCTGGACGTCCCAGCTGGACGGGTAGGCCCGCCGCCTCATCACGAACGACAGGACCCCTATGACGGGCAGGATCACCAGGGCGATGCAGGTCATCTCCACCGACAGGGTGAGCATGAAGTACACGGCCAGGGCGAACAGGACCAGGTTGGACGCCATGGTCGGGACGAACTGGAGCATCAGCTGCACCATCTGCACGTCCGACCCCGCTCGGGAGACCAGCTGGCCGGTCTGGAGCCGGTCGTGGGTGGCGAAGTCGAGGCGCTGGATGTGGTCGTAGATGGTGGTGCGCAGGTCGTACTCCATCTCCAGCCCCACCCGGGAGCCGAAGTACCGCCGCACGAACTGGACGAAGAACGAGCCCACGCCCAGCATGCCCAGCAGCACCAGCCAGGCCAGGTACGACCGGCCGGCCACGGCGTGGTCCACCAGGGTGCCCATGACCTTGGGCGTGTAGGAGGTCATGGCCGTTCCCGTCAGGGCCCCCACCACGGTCAAGCCGAGCAGGCCCCGGTGGGCGCGGGCGAAGGGCCAGAAGCGCCGCAGCCACCCGCCGGCGCCAGGGGGCAGTGGGGCCAGCTGCCTGGCCGGGCGCTCGGCGTCGGAGGGGGCGAGGCGCTCCAGCCAGCCGACCGGGGCTGGGGTGGAGGCGTCCAGCGCCAGTCCCCTGGTGCCGATCGGCTGGGAGCTCACCTGAACGCCAGGCCCTCGAACTCGCCGCTGGTGCGCCAGCGGTCGAGGTAGGCGAAGAAGGCCGTCGCCCCCTGGGGGTAGCCGACCATGTAGCGGGCCGCCGGGCCGGGGTCCTGGCCCTCGTTGTTGTAGTAGCCCGGCGTGCAGTCGGGCGAGCCGAGCATCCGCCCCGGCCCGCTGAGCAGGAGGTCCAACCATGCCTGCTCGGCGTCGGCGGTCACCTCGACCTCGTCGAAGCCCGAGTCGAGGGCGTGCTTCACCACCGCGCCGATGGTGCGGCCGGACTCGGTCAGGTTGTGGGGGACGTTGGAGATGAGGTTGGCCCCCTGGGTGGGCTGGACGAAGAAGGCGTTGGGAAACCCATGGACGTGGATCCCGTGCAGCGAGCGCATGCCGTCGGCCCAGTGCTCAGACAGCTTGAGCCCGTGCCGTCCGGTCAGGTCGAAGCCGGCCCGGCGGGTGAACTCGGTCCCCACCTCGAAGCCGGAGGCGTAGATGATGCAGTCGACCTCGTACTCGACGCCGTTGGCCACGACCCCCCGCTCGGTGATCCGCTCGACCCCCTTGCCGTCGGTGTCGACCAGATGGGTGTTGGGGTTGTTGTAGGCCTGCAGGTAGTCGTCGTGGAAGCACGGCCGCTTGCACAGCTGGCGGTACCACGCCTTGAGCCTCTGGGCCGTCTCGCTGTCCTCGACGATGGCGTCGACCCGGGCCCGGATCTCCTCCATCTTCTCGAAGTCGGAGTCCTCGAAGGCGGCCATCATCGCCTCGGGGGTGAGGTTCTCCCGCGGCAGGGACATGATCCGGGACCGGATCCGGCGGGACAGGTCGGTCCAGCCGTCCATGACCAGGTCCTCATCGGCCATGCCACCGGTCTGGTTGGCGGTGAAGTTCTCCAGCCATCGCTGCTGCCAGCCCGGGGTGGCGATGCCGGCGAACCAGTCCGGGTCGGTCGGGCGGTTGTCGCGGACATCAACCGACGACGGCGTGCGCTGGAAGACGAACAGCTGGCCGCAGGCCCGGGCCAGATGGGGGATGCACTGCACGGCCGTGGCCCCGGTGCCGATGATCGCCACCCGCTTGTCGGCCAGCTTGTCCATCGGGGCCCCGTCGGGGCCGCCGCCCGTGTAGTCGTAGTCCCACCGGCTGGTGTGAAACGAATGGCCCCGGAAGGTCGAGATCCCCTCCAGGCCGGGAAGCTTGGGCACGTGGAGCGGTCCGGTGCCCATCCCGAGGAACTGGGCGGTGAAGCGGTCGCCCCGGTTGGTGGACACGATCCAACGGGAGCGGGAGTCGTCCCATTCCAGACCGGTCACCTCGGTGTGGAAAAGGGCGTGGTCGTAGAGGCCGTAGTGCTTCCCGATGCGCCGGCAGTGCTCGAGGATTTCGGGAGCGTGGGCGTACTTCTCCGACGGCATGTGCCCGGTCTCCTCGAGCAGGGGCATGTAGACGAAGGAAGCGGTGTCGCACTGGGCCCCCGGATAGCGGTTCCAGTACCAGGTGCCGCCGAAGTCGCCCCCCTTCTCCACGATGCGCACGTCGTCGACCCCGGCCTCCTTGACCCGGGCCCCGGTCACCAGGCCGGCGAAGCCCCCGCCGATGAAGGCGAAGGTGACGTGGTCGGTGACCGGCTCGCGCTCCACCACCGGGGTGTAGGGGTCCTCGAGGTAGTGGGAGAACTGGCCGGTGAGCCGGAGGTACTGGTTGTTGCCGTCTGGTCGGAGCCGCTTGTCCCGCTCCTGGCGGTACTTGCGCTTGAGCGCCTCCTTGTCGAGCGGGGTGGCGGGGCCGTTGGTGGTCGGGGCTGACACTGGGACTCCTGGGTAGGTCGGGGGAACGGACTTGTCTCAGCTGATGCGCCGCACGCTGGCGGCCTCGGCGCTGGCGTCGCGGGCGTCGGCGGCCCGCAGGGTCTCCTCGGACACCGGGGCGCTGAGGATGCCGGCGACGAGGTCGATGAGGTGGCTGATGAAGAGCTGGTCGTCGGCATGGGGGGCGGTGACGGCCCGCCGCCCCAGCTCGAGGGCGCCGAAGCGGATGGCGGTGAAGCGGCGGTGCAGCCGGCTGGCGGCCGGGTCGATCAGGTCCTCGACGAAGGCCCGCCACCGGTCGATGCTCTCGGTGCTGGCCGTGGAGGGAGCCGTGGGCGTGACGGCCAGGCGGGGACGGTTGAACAGCTCGGCGTGGATCTGGAGGTACTCCGGGCCGCCGTCGGGATCGGCCAGCTTGGCCGCCAGCGGCCTGACCAGGGCGGCGGACAGCGCCCGCAGGTCGGGGCGGGCGTCGGCCTCGTACTGGTCGAGCATGGCGTGCCGGCGGGACTCGACGTCCTGGCGGTGGCGGGCCAGGATGGCCCGGAGGACCCCGGCGCGGTCCTCGAAGTGATACTGCAGGGCGATGGCGTTGCGGGCCCCGGCGGCCCGGTTTATCTCCCGCAGGCTGACCCCGTCGATGCCGTGGGCCGCGAAGAGCCGCTCGGCCGCCCTTATGAGGCGGGCCCTGGTGGCCTCGGGGGATCGTTCCAGTGGCGTCAAAGCCGTGCTCCTGCCTATGATCGCTGCAAATCTAATCCTAATGCACTCGCATCACGAGGGCCGGACGCACGAGGGAGCTGCGCACATATGGCTTGGGACTTCTCTACCGAACCCGAGTTCCAGGAGAAGCTGGACTGGGTCCAGCAGTTCTGCAAGAACGAGATCGAACCTCTCGACCTGGTCTTCCCGGGGGCGGTGCGGTCTCGCAACCCCAAGATCAAGGCCATCGTCGACCCCCTCAAGCAGCAGGTGAAGGACCAGGGCCTGTGGGCCCTCTTCCTCGACGAGGAGCTGGGTGGCCCCGGCCTCGGCCAGCTCAAGCTGGCCCTGATCAACGAGATCCTCGGCCGGTACGGCTCGGCCCCTTCCATCTTCGGGACCGCCGCCCCCGACACCGGCAACATGGAGATCCTCGCCGCCTACGGGACCGAGGAGCAGAAGCAGCGCTGGCTCTACCCCCTCATGAACCAGGAGATCTTCTCCGCCTACTCGATGACCGAGCCCCAGGGCGGCTCCGACCCCAACCTGTTCAAGACGGTGGCGGTGCGCGACGGCGACGAGTGGGTCATCAACGGCGAGAAGTGGTTCACCAGCGCCGGCCGGGCCGCCGACCTGCTCTTCGTCATGTGCACCAACGGCATCTTCATCGTCCCCCGCGAGACGCCGGGCGTGGAGATCATGGACGTGCCCAGCACCCACAACCACATCCGCTACAACAACGTGCGGGTGCCCCTCGACCACCTGCTAGGGCCGGAGAACGCGGCGAAGGTGCTGGCCCAGCGCCGCCTGGGCGGCGGCCGGATCCACCACGCCATGCGCACGGTGGCCCAGGTCAAGCGGGCCTTCGACATGATGTGCGAGCGGGCCCTCAGCCGCGAGTCGCACGGCAAGATCATCGCCGAGCACCAGATGGTCCAGGAGATGATCGCCGACTCGTACGCGGAGATAAACATGCTCCGCCTGCTGGTGCTCTGGACGGCGTGGACCATCGACCAGTCCAGCACCCAGGCCGCCCGGACCCAGATCGCGGCGTGCAAGTACACCTGCGCCAAGGTGCTGCGGGAGGTCTCCTACCGGGCCCTGCACATCTACGGCTCGCTGGGCACGACCAACCTGACCCCCCTGCAGGCCATGTACGCCGGCGCCCCGACCATGGCGATCGCCGACGGCGTCGACGAGGTCCACAAGACCACCGTCGCCCGCAACGTGCTCAAGGACTACCGGCCCCACCCCGGTCTGTGGCCGACCGAGTACATCCCGGCCAAGCGGGAAGAGGCGCGCAAGAAGTACGCCGACCTGCTCACCGACCCGGACCTAGCCGCCTACGCCGACTGGGCCTCCCGCGCCGGCCGGTAGTGACTGCGCCTGAGGGCATCCACGCCGACCGGGTGTCGGCGTGGATGCTCGAAAACATCGAGGGGGCGGTGGCCCCGTTCGAGTTCGAGTTCATCTCCGGTGGCCGGTCGAACCTGACCTTCAAGGTCACCGCCGCCGACGGCCGGGCCATGGTCCTGCGCCGTCCGCCGATCAGCCACGTCCTGGCCACCGCCCACGACATGGGTCGGGAGCACAAGATCATCTCCGCCCTGGCCGGCACCCCGGTGCCGGTCCCCAGGGCGGTCGGGTTCTGCCAGGACGAGGCGGTCAACGACCGGCCCTTCTACGTGATGGACTTCGTGGACGGCCACATCCTGCGCAGCGCCCAGCAGGCCGAGGCCGCCCTCACCGTCGAGCAGCGGGAGGCGGCCGGCCGGTCGCTCATCGACGTGCTGGCGGCCATCCACTCGGTGGACCCCGACGCCGTTGGCCTGGGCGACCTGGGCCGGCGCGACGGCTACATCGAGCGCCAGCTCAAGCGGTGGTACGGACAGTTCCGCCAGTCCCAGGAGCAGGAGAAGGAGTCGGGCATCTTCCGGCCGGCCGAGGTGGTCGACGAGGTCCACGACCTGCTGGCCAAGCAGGTGCCGACCCAGACGGAGACGACCATCGCCCACGGCGACTACCGGCTCGACAACACCATGATCGGCCGCGACGGGTCGGTGCAGGCGGTGCTGGACTGGGAGCTGTGCACCCTGGGCCACCCGTTGGCCGACCTGGGCACGATGTCGGTGTACTGGACCGACCGCTCCAGCGGCGGTCCGGCCATGGCCGCCACCGCCGCCGAGGGATTCCCGACCAAGGCGGAGCTGGTCGAGATGTACCGGGCCGCCTCCGGCCGGGACGTGTCGGACCTGCCGTACTACGTGGCCTTCGCCCACTGGCGGCTGGCCTGCATCGTCGAGGGCGTCTACGCCCGCTACGGCTCGGGGGCCATGGGCGGCGACCGCTCCGGTGTCGAGGCCATGGCCCAGTCGACCATCCACCGGGCCGAAATGGCCCGGGCCGCCCTGACCCAGCTGTAACTCCCCCGCCCCGGCCCTGTCCCCGGGTTGGTCCCGGCGAGCGGTGGGACCTTATGGTTGGCCGGGGTCGCATGGGCGGCCATGTTGGCGGGGCCGGTGGGCAAGGGAGAGAACTGATGGCCGAGGTGCGTGAGGTCGGGGAGTTCGGGGCCAGCCTCGAGGACGTGTGGAAGGTCGTGGGCGACTTCGGGGGCCTGCTGGAGGCGATGGGCGTGCCCGTCGAGCTGAGCGGCGAGGGGATCGGCCAGACCCGCACCATCACCATGGGTGGTACGCCCACCGTCGAGCGCCTCGAGGAGCGGGACGAGGCCAACAAGCGGATCGTCTACTCCATCGTCAGCGCCCCCCTGCCTGTGGCCAACTACCTGTCCACCATGCAGCTGTCCGACGCCGGTGGCGGCCGCACCAGGCTGGAGTGGTCCTCGACCTTCGAGGCGGCTGAGGGCACCAGCGACGAGGACGCCGCCAAGATCGTCACCGCCGTCTACCAGGGCGGCATCGGGGCGCTCAAGAACCGCTTCGGCGGCTGAGCTCCCGCCCCTACCCGGGCGGCGGCCTCATCCGGTCGAAGAGCACCTCCACCGGCTCGCCCCGCAGGGCCCCGAACACGGTAGGGCCCCAGCGGTTGTAGCCGACCGTGTTCGGGGGCAGGGCGTCCTCGGCGAACCAGCCGGCGTCGAGGCACTCGAGCGGATGGGGGCGCAGCGACCCTCCCACCGCCCGGCAGTGGAACAGCAGCGAGTAGAACCCGAACGACTGGCCCCCGGGCACGGGCCGGAACCGGTCCAGCACGGCGATCAGGCGCACCGGCTCTACCTCGATGCCTGTCTCCTCCTCCACCTCCTTCACCACCACCTCGGCCGGCGAGTAGCCGACGTCGGCCCATCCGGTGGGATACAGCCACACCCCCGAGTCGGACCGCTGGATGAGCAGCAGCTCGCCCGCCTCGTTGCCCACGGCGGCACCGACGGCCACCTTGGGCACGACGGCGTCGGGCTTGCGCCGGTCGGACCGCAGCCACTCGCACACCGCCTCCAGCGGCGTGTCCGCCGGCACCCCGGCGGCGCAGGCGATGTCGCCGGCCACCCGCAGGACCTCCTCGAAGCGCTCCTTCTCGTACAGGCTGTCGGAGGCCTCGATGGCCTCCTCCGAGGCCCGGATCAGGGCGGCGCTCCACTCCAGGAGCCGCTGGTCGTCGATGCCGGCCATCGGCCAGACGGTAGCCGTGGGCCGCGACGGCGCCGGGGCCGCCTGGTCGGCCGGGCCGCAGACGACACCTCCGGGACACGGGCGGTTCGTACGATCGAGGGGCGATGGATGCCCGCAAGGTGCTGGGGCTCGGGCCGGGGGCGACGGCGGCCGAGGTGGAGGGGGCCCGCCGGCGACTGACCCGCCAGGTGGGGCCGGCCGGAGGCGGCACGCCCGAGCTGGCCCGGGTGGTCGCCGCCGCCGCCCGACAGCTGGCCGACGGGCGGCCGGCGCCGGCGTTCGACCCCCACCGGCTGCTCGGGATCGCCCTTGGGGCCAGCGCCGCCGAGGCCCGCCTGGCCTACCGCCGCCTGGTCCTGCTGGTGCACCCCGACCGAGGAGGCACCGAGGAGCTGTTCGGCCTGGTGGAGTCGGCCTACCACGCCGTGGTCGACCCTCTGACCCGCCACGAGGCGACGACCGGCGCCGGGTCCTACTGGGACCCGTACCGGGTCCGCCGGCGGCGGCCCCGTCCGCACTACCCCCGCCCCCGGGTGCCTGGGCCGTGGGTGCCACCGCCGCCCGAGCGCTGGGCCCGACCCTCGCGCTGGAACGCGGTGGTCAGCGTGGTCGTGAACGTGACCGTGCTGGCCATGGTCGCCCTGCCCGCCCTCGCCCTGTCGGGCGTTGCGCTGGCCTTCGCCGGCCCCTTCGCCCTGCCGGTGGTGGTCGGCCTGGCCATGGGGGCGCTGCTGGTCTCCCGCCGCCTGGCCCGCACCGTCCTGCTTGGCCTGGTCCAGCTGCGCCCGGTCGCCATGGCCCCGGGCTCGGAGCCGGAGCGGTTCCTGGGCGAGTGCTGCCTCGACAGCCCCACCGACCGCCTGGGTGAGGACCACCTCTACGGGGCCTACCGGGCCTGGTGCCGGCGCAAGGAGCTCAACCCGGTGCCGCCCTGGGTCTTCGCCCAACGGCTGCTCACCTTGGGGATCCTGCGCACCGACGCCTCCGGCTGGGAGGAGGCGCTGTGGGTGGGCCTGCGCCTGCGCCGACCGGACCCCGGTCAAGGGCCGGAGCCCGGTCAGGAGCGCCAGTCCACCTCGTAGAGGGCGACCGGCTCCTCCAGCCCCTTGAGGCTGCGCTCGCCCACCGGGCGGAAGGCCACCGCCCGGCCCCGGGCCAGCTCCCGCACCACCCCGGTGACGAGGATCTGAGCCGGGGCCGCCTCGGCGCACACCCGGGCCAGCACGTGCATCACCCAACCGTGCAGGTCGTGCTGGCCGACCACGGGCTCGCCGGCAGTGAGCCCGATCCGCACCGCCAGCGGGGCCTCGCCACCGTCGAAGGGGCCCCCGCTCACCCGGCGCTGGATCGTCACCGCCGCCGCCAGGGCGTCACCGACCGACTCGAAGCTGGCCATGACCCCGTCGCCGGTGTGCTTGACCTCGGTCCCGCCGCTGGCGGCGATGGCGTCGCGCACGGTCCGGTCGTGCCACTCGAACAGCGGACGGGCCCGGCTGTCGCCCAGGCGCTCGACCAGGACGGTCGAATCGACGATGTCGGTGAGCAGCACCGCCAGCGGGCGCTGCCGGCCGGGCAGGGCGTCCCCGGACAGCTCCACCCCGAGGAACGAGGCGATGGCGGCCAGAGCGGCGCCGGCGTCCTCCTCCCACAGGTTGTGAGCCTCCCCTTCGAGGGCGACGAAGCTGGCCTCCGGGATCATGGCCGCCAGCCGGCGGCCCAGGTCGAAGGGGATGGCCCGGCTGCGGTGCCGGTGCAGCACCATGGTCGGCACCCGCAGCTCGCCCAAAAGGTCGGTCACGTCCATGCGGTAGGCGAGGGAGTACAGCTCGTGCACCCGGCGGGCGTCGATCGACGAACGGGTGCGCTGCACCCGGGCCCGGTGCGACTCCCACGGCTCCGGGTCGGTCAGGTAGCTCAGGGCGGCGTACACCGCCTCGGGCTGGGCGTCGGCGTTGGCCAGCATGGAGAGGAAGCGCTCGCGCGCCCCGGGCGATGCGACCTCGTCGCCGTTGGCGAAGGTGCCGTCGAGAACCAGTCGGTCCACCCGTTCGGGATGGCGGGCGGTGTAGGCGATGGCCGGGGGCCCGCCGAAGCACGATCCCCACAGGTGGAAGCCCTCGAGGCCCAGGGCGTCCACCACCGCCTCGATGTCGGCCACCAGCCCGTCCAGGTCAACAGCGGGGACATCGCGGTCGGACAGGCCGTTGGCCCGGTTGTCGAGGCGGACCAGGCGCAGCGCCGAGGTGAGGGGGACGAAGAAACGTCGCATGGCCGGCTGGGCCCACGACAGCTCGAGGTGGGTGACCCAGCCCCGCACGAACACCAGCGCCGGCCCCTCGCCCTCGGCGCTGTAGGCGATGCGGACCCCGTCGGAGGTCCGGGCGAAGCGCACGGGCGGGCGCCCGTCGCGCACCGGGCCCGCTCGGCCACCGCTCGCCACCCGATTGACCATAGTCACGACGGCGACTGTGATATCGCCAGACTTCCGAGGGGGACACCGATGCCGATCACCCAGACGATGCTCACGTCGCTCAACGTGCGCTTCTCCCACGACAACCTGCACGAGGTGCCGGTCGAGCTGTTCGCCCCGGGCCGGAGGCTCTCCGAGGCGGTGCGCGACGAGCGCCTGCGCGTCCACCATTTCGACCTGGCCGAGTACCTCGACCGCCTGCCACCGGCGATACACGAGGCCATACGGGCGGCGGTGCAGAGCGCCCTCACCCGCAGCCCGCGCAGCCCGGTGACCTTCGCCTGGGCGCCGGGCTACGACTACGAGCTGAGCATCTGGGACACCCCGGCGGCGGGGACGCCAGGCGGGATCACCATCCTCCTGCGCACCCGTTACCCCGACGATCCCCATCCGTTGGGCGCCTGAGCGGGCCGGCCGGCATCAGGCGGGAGCCTCACCCGGTCGGCGCACGTCCCTCGGGCGCAGAGCGCCACGGACCCGGCGCCCGGTGCACGCCGGGGCTCGGGCGGCAGGCCCGGACCTGCCGGGCTCATCGGGCCAGGCGCAACCGGCGGAGGTGGGCGCCGGCCAGCACCACCACGAACAGCAGGAAGGCGATGACGTGCGTCGCCGTGCAGTACAGGCACAGCGCCCTCACATCGAACAGCTGGGCGTAGAGCAGGTAGAGGACCATGGCCATGGCCGCCCACACCGCCGCCAGCCGCACCTGGTGCACGGCGGTCATCTGGGTCCGCCACGCCGCCGGCAAGCACAGCAGCAGCATCACCACGAAGAACAACACCCCCAGATCGGCAACCGGCATGCCGGCGAATCGCGAGTAGGGGCTGGTGAGCACGGCCTGGCAGTTGAGCCGGCCCCGGTCGCTGCAGGGGAGGGGGACCGAGCCGGGCAGGTACTCCCGCAGGGTCAGGTAGGTGGCGACCCCCAGACCGGCCAGGCACAGCACCAACGAGGTGACCCGCACCCAGCGCTCTGCCGACCGTCGCACCATCTCGCCCGCCTCGCCCCCGACGGCGGAATGTAAGCCGGGTGCAGGCGCCGGCCGCCAGCCGGGGCCGGCATCTTCAGACCAGGTGGGCGTCGGTGCCGAGGGACCGGAGCTTGTCCGGGTTGAGCACCACGTGGATGGCGCGCACCGAGGCTCCGTCGACCTCGAAGGCGGCCACGAAGTCCACCTCGTCGCCCTGGCGGGCGACGATGCCGGGCTCGCCGTTCACCGTGGCCGGGGTGACCGAAACGGCGGGACCGAGGCGCTGGGCCAGGGTGGTCAGGAAGCGGGCCACCCGGTGGGGTCCGACCACGGGCCGGCGGGCCGCCCGCCGGTGGGGGCCGCCATCGGTCAGACACACCACCTCCGGTGCCAGACGCGACAGCACTCCTTCCATGTCGCCGACGGCCAGCGCGACCAGCAACTCGTCCACCAGCCGGCGCTCCGCCGCCGTGGCCCGGGCCGGTGCCGGCCGCAGCGACCGGCGGGCCCGGCTGGCGATCTGGCGGCAGGCGACGGCGCTCTTGCCGACGGTGGCGGCGATGTCGTCGTAGGGGACGGCGAACACGTCAGCCATCAGGAACACCGCCCGCTCCACCGGATCCAGCTGGTCGAGCACGGTCAGGAAGCCCAGGGTGAGCGAGTCGGCCAGCTCGGCGCTCTCCTCCGGGCCCGCCTCGGTCACCACCGGCTCCGCCAGCCACGGCCCCACGTAGCCCTCGCGGCGGTGGCGGGCCGAGCGCAGGAAGTCGAGGGCGATGCGGGTGGTGACGGTGGTAAGCCAGGCCTGGGGGGAACGCAGGGCGGAGGAGTCGGAGGAGCACCAGCGCACCCATGCCTCGCCCACGATGTCCTCGGCGTCGGCCCGGCTCCCGACCATGCGGTAGGCGAGGCCGAGCAGGCGGGGACGCTGGGTCTCGAACAGCTCGTCGGGGCCCATGACCGCCTTCATGCCACCAGCGCCGGCTCCCTGTCCATCCTCGCCAGCGCCAGGCGGGCGGCGGCGTGGCCGCTGGCCAGGGCGGCGTCGGCCAGGAGCCCGACCGGGCCCACCCAGTCGCCGGCGATCAGCACGCCCGGCTGACCGCTGTCGGTCACCCCCGGCCGGCCGGCGAGGCCGCCGGAGGCTGCGGTCGGGGTGGCGCCGGCGACCACCATGCGGGCCAGGAACCGGCTGGTCACCACGTCGGCGGCCCGTAGCCCCATGACGGCCACATGGCCGTCGAGGGCCAGCCGGTCGGCGTCTGCCTCGGTGGCGCCGTAGCGGATGGCGGCCACCACCGCCCCGCCCTCGGGCGCCTGGCGGGCCGGGGGAGACTGGGTCACGCCCATGAGCGGGCCGTCGGCGCTCAGCACGTAGCCCGGTCGGGGCACCCGGCTGGTGCCGAGGTCGAGGCAGGCGGCGGTGACCGGCCGCCCCAGGCCGGCCCAGCCCGGGTCGGCCGGCAGCAGGGACCGCACCGCCGCCGGCGGGCCGGCGGCCACGATCACCCGGCGGGCCCGCCACACCCTGTCCCCGGCCTCGACCTCCACCCGGTGCCCGTCGGCCCGCACGGCGCTGACCTTGGCTCCCGCCTCCACCTGCACCCTGGCCCCCAGCCCGTCGATCAGCTGGGCCCAGCCCCCGTGCAGGTAGACGACGCCGGGCCTGGCCCCGATCTGGAGCTGGCGCACCACCGCATCGGCGGACATCTCGTCGGTGTCGGCGGTGTAGGTCGACAGCCGGATCAGCGCCCGGACCACCGCCTCGGCGTCGGGACGCAGCGAGTGCCCGGCCAGCCAGTCGTCCACCGTGGTGGTGGCCAGGCGGGCGGCCCGCATGGCCGGCAGCAGCCCCAGCAGCCGGCCGAACTGGGCCTTGGCCATCCGGCCCATGGCGGTGGTGCGCAGCAGGTTGGCCGGGCCGGAGGGGATGACGTGCAGCTCGCCGTGGCGGAGCAGGCGGTAGCGGGGGAACGGCGACGGGACCCCGTGGGGCTCCGCCCCCAGGGCCCGGAGGACCGCCGTGCCCGGCCCGCCCAGGTATAGGGCATGGGCCCCCATGTTGAACACGTATCCGGCCCGGCTGACGGTGCGGGCCCGGCCGCCGGGTCGGGTGGCCTCCAGCACCAGCGTCGAGGCGCCGGCGGCGGCGGCGGTGGCCCCGGCCGCCAGCCCGGCCAGGCCGGCACCGACCACGATGACATCCCAGTCCGTTCTCATGCCGGTCATGACGAGGGAGCGGGTCCGGTTGTGACCGAACATCCATGCCAGTTCGGGTATCCGACCTACCCAGGGTATGGTAGTTTGGTCGGGTGGAAGCACCCCGATCGCGGCGCGACGAGTACTCCGAGGCCACCAGGCAGGCCCTGCTGGACAGCGCCGCCCGCCTGTTCGCCGACAAGGGCTTCGCCGCCACCTCCCTGGACGAGGTGGCCGCCGACGCCCGGGTCACCAAGGGCGCCGTCTACCACCACTTCACCAACAAGCAGGCCCTGTTCGAGGCGGTGGCCGACCAGGCCGAGGTGGACGCCTGCGCCGCCATCATGGCCGCCGCCGCCGAGGCCGGCGACCCGTGGTCGGGGGCCATCGCCGGTCTGGACGCCTTCCTCGAGCGCTGCCTCGACCCCGTCTACCAGCGGCTGTGCTTCCAGGAGGGCCCGGCGGTGCTGGGCTTCGCCGCCTGGTGGGAGCACGGCGAGAAGCACGAGATCGGCCTCATCCGGGCCATGCTCGCCGGCCTGCACGCCCAGGGCCTGGTCGACAGCGACGACCTCGACACCCTGACCCAGCTGCTGTTCGGCTCGATGGCGGCCATCGCCCTGGCCCTGGCCCGGGCGGACGATCCCAAGGCCGCCAGCCTGAGCGCCCGCCAGGCCATCATCCGCCTGGTCGCCGGGCTACGACCGGCCGGGGTGCCGCTGCCGCCCATCGATGCTCCCCCGGCCGGGGTCGGCCCGGCCGGCGGGGCCTGAGCCGGCCCGGCCCCCGGCTGCCGACCGGGCTGCGCCGCACGCGGTCGCGCCGACCGTTCAGTAGGGCGAACACCAGCACACCGGCGCTCGGGACCGTTCAGCCGGGGACGCCGAGCACGCCGGCGTCCACCAGCGCCCGGATCTCCTCCTCGCCCAGCCCGGCCCCGCCCAGCACCTCGATGCTGTGCTCGGCCAGCCCCGGCGCCGGGGCCAGGTCGGGCAGAGGCGTGCGGCTGAAGCGGGCCGGGGGCCCGGCGGTCCACCAGCCCTCCCGCCCGGGGCGCCGGTCGGGCTCGAGCACCCGGTAGGCGGCCAGGGCGGGGTCGGCGGTCAGCTCGGCGGTGCGCCGGGCGGCGGCGGCCGCCACCCCGGCCCGGTTGAGGGCGTTGACGGCCGAGTCCCTCGGCATGCCGGCCAGCGAACGGGCCAGTGCCTCGGCGCGGTCTCGGGCGCCAGCGTCGGTCCCGACGGTGACCAGCCCGGCCTGCTCCAGTCGGGCCCAGGCGTCCTCCTCGTCCCCGTCGGCCTGGATCCGGACCCACCCGTCGGAGACGGGATGGAACCGGTCGAGGGGACCCGAGCCGGGGTGGTCCCGCCCACCACTGGGCGCCGGCGGCCGGCCCCGGTAGCGGGCGAGCTCCCGTCCCTGAACCAGGGCCGACATGCCCGCCAGCGACGTCCACACCCGCTGTCCTCCGCCGCCCCGGCGGCGGTGGAACAAGGCGGCACATGCGCCGAAGGCGGCAGCGGCGGCGGCGGCCACGTCGTTGACCGGGACGGTGAAGAACACCGGCTCGTCGTCGCCCCCCTGGGCGGCCATCATCCCGCTCATGGCCTGCAACACCGGGTCGAAGCCGGGCTCGTTGCCCAGCGGGCCACCTTCGCCGAAGCCGGTGATGGTGACCGTCACCACCTCGGGGTTGGCCAGGCACAGATCGTCGTAGCCGATGCGCAGCCGGCCGAGCACCCCGGGGCGGTAGTTGTCCACCACCACGTCGGCCGTCTCCACCAGGGCCAGCAGCACCTGGCGGCCGCGCTCGTCGGACAGGTCGAGGGCCACGCTGCGCTGGCCCCGGTTGTAGGCGGCGAAGCCCGGGCCTCGGAAGCTGTCGCCGGCCAGGGGCTCGACCTTGACCACCTCGGCCCCCAGGGCGCCGAGGAGGGAGGCGGCGAAGGGGCCGGCGATGATGGCGCCCAGGTCCAGTACCCGCACACCGGCAAGGGGCCCGCCACGGCCCGACCCGGACCCGGCGGGCGCCGGGGGAACGTCCGGCCTGTCCGCCCAGCCGATGGCTTCTCCCGCAGGCACGGCGGGGGCGGGGCGGGACGCCGAGGCCGGGGTGGCGGTCAGCACCACCGGGTCCCCGGGCACGACCACCGGGCCCCGCTGCGGATCATCCAGCTCCACCCTCATGCCGATGGCCGCCAGCTGGGGGTGGTCCAGCCACGCCTCCCGCTGCCACACCGGCCCGACCGGACAGCCGGCGGCGGCAAAGGCGTCCAACCACTCGTCCCTGGGACGCGAGAGGAACGCCTCGGCGATGCGCTCGGTCACCCAACCGGAGTGCTCCGGGCTGAGCATGGCCGCCCGCGGCCGCTGGCCCAGGCGCTCGTCGGTGAGCAGGTCGGCCACCCCGAGCACGCCGAAGGCCAGCTCGGTGAAGCGGGGGATCAGAGCGGCGAGGAACAGCCACTCGCCGTCGCCGCAGCGGTAGAGGCGGTAGTAGGGGACGGCGCCCTGGGCCCGGCCCGCGCTTGAGCCGGACAGGGCGGAGGCGTCGAAGTTGAACCCGCCGGCGGCGGCGACCATGACGCCGTGGATGCCTGCCACCGTGACCACCTGGCCCCGGCCCGAGCCCTGCCGCTCCACCAGGGCGGCGGCCACGGCGGCGGCGGCCCACAGGCCCTGCTGCACCAGCAGGTGCGGGTACACGTCGTCGACAGGGGCGCCGGTGGTCGAGCCCTGCCTGAGGGCGGCGCCGGTGAGAGCGGACAGCAGGGCGTCGGACTCCGCCCCACCCGCCCACGGCGCCTCGTCGAGATAGGGCGGGACGTGCAGGACCACCAGGGTCGGGTTCGCCCCGGCCAGGGCCTGCGGATCGAGGGCGGTGCCGGTCAGCGACGACAGCCCGCCGGACACCGCGCAGACGTCGGCGCCGGCTAGCAGCCGGGCCAGGTCCTCCCGCCCCGACGGGTGCTCAAGGTCGAGCGCCACGGCCCGCTTGCCCCGGTTCCAAAGGGGATGGCCGGGGTCGGCCCGGCCCGGATCCCCGCCCGGCGGCTCCACCCGGATCACGTCGGCGCCGTGGTCCGCCAGCAGCATGGCCGCCAGCGGACCGGCTACGCCGGTGGTGCAGTCAAGGACGCGGACGTGTCGGAAGGCCCCCACGCCCACATCCTGGCCGGTGTCAGGCCTGGTGGTGCACCCTCAGGTGGCTCATGAGGTCGGCCTCCCAGTTGGCGGCGCCCTTCTCGATGACGGCGTCAGCCCCCAGGCTGGTCAGCCGGGGCTGGATGATGGCCGACGCCTGGCCCGACAGCACGACGATCATCATGAACCTGTCCATGGCCCGGAGCTGGGCCAGCACCACCTCGCCGTCGACGACCGGCATGCCGAGGTCGAGCACCACGACGTCGGGGCGCAGCGCTGCCGCCTTGTCGAGCACCTCCTGGCCGGTGGTGGCCTCGGCCACCACCTCGAAGCCGTCCTCGAAGTCGATGAGCCGGTGCACCAGGGTCCTCATGCCCGTCTGGTCCTCGGCCACCAGGACCGTCCTGCTCTGCGTCCCCAACGTCATGTCGCTGCCTCGCTCTCTGTCGTCCCCGGAAAGAGTCCGCTACGGGAGGAGATCGGCCGAAGCACGGCCCAGCTGAGGCGGGGCGGAGCCGAATCAGGCGGGACAGCCCATGGCCCGCCAGACCTTCTCCGCCGTGAAGGGCGGGTCGAGGTGGACCAACCCGAACGGGCGCAGGCCGTCGACCACCGCGTTCCAGACCGCCGCCACCGAGCCGGTCGTCCCCGACTCCCCTATGCCCTTGGCGCCGAGGGGGTTGTTGGGGCTGGGAGTGACCGTGTGGGCGGTGCGGAAGGAGGGCATGTCCGGCGCCGACGGGATGGCGTAGTCGACCAGGGTGGCGGTGAGCGGATTGCCAGCCTCGTCGTAGGCGACGTGCTCGAAGAGGATCTGGGCCACCCCCTGGGCCAGGCCGCCGTGGACCTGGCCCTCGGCCAGCAGCGGGTTCACCACCACCCCGCAGTCGTCCACCGCCACCAGGTCGGCCAGGCGCACCCGGCCGGTGAGGCGGTCGATCTCCACGGTGGCGATGTGGCAGCCGAAGGGGAAAGAGCCGGCCGACTCGAAGTCGAGCTCCTGGGCCAGGGCGACCTGGCGCCGACCGGCCTCGGCCGCCAACTGCTCCCACCGCAGCCCCGAGGCGGGCACCCCGGCCACCCCGAGGGTGCCGTCGCCCAAGGCGACGATGTCGTCGGGGGATGCCTCGAGCATGGCGGCGGCGACCTGGCGGGCCCGGGCCAGCACCGCCTCGGCGGCCCGGTGCACGGCCGAGCCGGCCAGCTGCAGGGAGCGGGAGCCGAAGGTGCCCACCCCGTGGTCCACCCGGGCGGTGTCGGAGTGCACCACCCGCACCGACTCCATCGGCACGCCGAGCACCGAGGCGGCGATCTGGGCCCACACCGTCTCGTGACCCTGGCCGTGGGGGACGCTGCCTGTGACCACCGTGAAGGTGCCGTCGTCCTCGAGCGACACCGAGCCGAACTCCGATCCCCGTCCCGAGGTCTCCACGTAGCAGGCGACTCCGATCCCGAGCAGCGGCGCCGACGGGTCGTCGAGGCGGCGCTGCTGCTGGCGGCGCAGCTCGTCGTAGCCGGCCATCTCCAGCGCCTTGTCGAGGGCGGCGCCGTAGTCCCCGCTGTCGTAGGTGGCCCCGGTGGCGGTGGTGAACGGGAAGCGCGAGGGGTCGGGAAAGTTCCGCCGGCGCAGCTCTACCGGGTCCATGTCGAGGGCGGCAGCGGCCAGGTCCACCGCCCGCTCCACCAGGGCGGCCGCCTCGGGGCGGCCGGCGCCCCGGTAGGGGCCGGTGGGGGTGGTGTTGGTGACCACCGTGACGGCCGAGAAGTCGTGGCGCTCCCACGGGTACACCCCGGCGGACATGAACCGGGTCACCATCGGGATGAACGTCCCCCGCACCGGATAGGCGCCCACGTCGGCCCACGAGCGCACCCGCAGGGCGACCAGCCGGCCCTCCCTGGTGGCGCCGACCTCGACGTCGGTGACCTGGCCGCGTCCGTGGGTCATGTTGACCAGGTTCTCGGAGCGGGTCTCGACCCAGCGCAGCGCCCGTCCCAGGCGGTGGGCCAGCGCCGCCACCACCAGGGCCTCGTTGTACACCCCGCCCTTGGCCCCGAAGCCGCCGCCCACCCACGGGGCCCGCACCCTGACCCGCTGCGGATCGACGCCGAGGGTGCGGGCCACCTCGCCCCGCACCCCGAACACGCTCTGAGTCGACACCCACACCTCGAGGGCGCCGTCGGCGCCCGGCTGGGCCAGCACCCCGTTGGGCTCGATGGTCACCGGAGCCACCCGGTTGTGCACCAGCCTGGCGCTGGCGACCACGTCGGCCCCGTCGAAGAAGGAGGCGTCCTCGGGATGGTGGCGTCCTCCCACCACGTTGGTGCCGTGGTCGGGGAAGAGCTGCGGGGACCCGTCCTCGGCCGCCAGGCACGGATCGATCACCACCGGCAGGGCCTCGATGTCAACGACAACCGACTCGGCCGCGTCGAGGGCGGCGGCGTAGCTGTCGGCCAGGATCACCGCCACCGGCTCGCCGGCGAAGCGCACCCGGTCGGTGGCGAGCAGCGGGCGCGCCAGCGGGCCGTCCTGACCAAGCGGCGGCAGGTCGAGGTCGGCGGCGGTCCACACCGAGTGGACGCCGGGGGCACCCGCCACGTCGGAGGTGTCGATGGCACGGATCGTCCCGTGGGCCACCGCCGAGCGGACGAACACCGCCTCGAGGAGTCCCTCGGCCCCCAGGTCGGCGAGGAAGCGGGCCCGGCCGGTGAGCAGGTCCGGATCCTCGGAGCGCCTGACCTCATGTCCCAGCACGGTGACGGTCATGGCCGGCGACGATAGGCGCCGCCCGGCGGCGCCGGCCGCTACCCGGTCAGGGCGGGCACGTCGGCGAGGAAGCGGGCCAGCACCGAGTTGTACTGCTCGGCGGTCTCGTAATACACGTTGTGGGGGGCGCCCGGTATCACCTCGAGATGCGAGCCCGGGACCAGGGCGTGCAGCTGGCGGGCCGCCTCGGCCAGCCAGTCCTTCTCGCCCACGATGACCTGCATCGGGGAGCTGATCGACGCCACCAGACCGGCCAGCTCGTCGCGCCCGGGGTTGGCGAAGGAGACCCGGCGGGGCCGGCGGGAGGCCTCCAGCCTGGTGGCGGTGGAGCGCAGCCGGATGTAGCGCTGGTACTGGAGAGGACGGCTGAGGGGGAACGACTCGGTGAAGCCGCCCTCCCCCGGCAGGAACAGCACGTCGTCGCCCACCGCCTCGGTCAGGGCCCGCCGGGTCGCCGCTGGCATCGCCCCCTCCGCCTGGGCCGACATGACCCCCATGCCCGAGGGCACCAGGGCCCGGGCCCGGTCGGGGTGGCGGGTGGCCCAGCGCAGCAGGGTCAGGGCCCCCATCGAGTTGCCGGCGACGATCGGGGACTCGATGCCCAGGGCGGCGAGGAAGCCCTCGAGCTCGTCGGCCCGGTCGGGCTCGGGTTGTCCGGCCGGCGAGTTGGCGGAGTGGCCGTGGTTCACGCTGTCGTAGGCGATGCACCGGAACCGGGCACCGAACACGGCGAACTGCTGGTACCAGGCCTCGGCGCAGGAGCCGAAGCCGTGCAGGAACACCAGCGGCGGCCCCTCCCCCTCGGCCACGTAGTGGATGTCGATCCCGTTGACCTCGACGAAGCCCATGCCGTCCTCCCCCCGATGGCTCTCGCGCAGGCTACCGAGGTGACGCCCACCCGGCCCCGGCCGGTGCCGGACGCACCGCTACTGTCGGCTGGCCGCCGGGTCCCGACGACCGGCCGAGGAGGCAGCGTGCCCGAGCCCGACTCTCCCGTGCTCTACGAGGAGGCCGACGGCATCGCCGTGGTGACCCTCAACCGGCCGGAGCGGATGAACACCCTCAACGAGGCGGTGATCGAGGGGCTTGCCCGCTCCGTCGACCGGGCGGCGGCCGCGGAGGCGGTGAGCGCCGTCGTCCTGCGCGGCGCCGGACGCACCTTCAGCGCCGGGTACGACCTGGACTTCGCCCGCCAGGACGACGGGCCCCGCTTCCGGCCCCACAACTACGGCGCCCCTCGGGTCGAGCCCAGGCCGGGGGCGTGGGACCCGGTACGCGACCTGCACATGATGGGCCACAACGTCGAGCGCTTCATGCGCGTCTGGCACTGCCCCAAGCCGGTGGTCGGCGAGCTTCGGGGCTGGGCCGTGGGCGGGGCGACCGACCTCCTGTTGTGCTGCGACGTCATCTTCATGGGCGAGAAGGCCCACATCGGTTACGCCCCGTCGCGCATCTACGGGACCCCGACCACGATGATGTGGATCTACCGCCTCGGCCTCGAGCACGCCAAGCGCTACCTGCTCTCCGGCGACGCCATCGACGCCCCGACCGCCCACCGCATCGGCCTGGTCTCCGAGGTCCACCCCGAGGATCGGCTGTCGGAGCGCACCGAGGCGTTCGCCCGCCGCTTCCGGCACATCCCCGCCAACCAGCTGGCCCTCAACAAGCTGTTGATCAACCAGGCCTACGAGAACATGGGACTGCGGACCACCCAGCTACTGGGCACCTTCTTCGACGGCGTGACCCGCCACACCGAGGAGGCCTACCGCTGGGTGGAGAGCTTCGCCCAGATCGGCTTCCGCGAGACCATCCGCCGGCGCGACGCCCCCTTCGCCGACTACGGCGAGGCCCCCGCCGGCGAGGACTGAGCCCGGTGCATCCGAACGCCGTCCGGGTGCAGGAGGCCCTGCGCCGAGCCGGGTCGACGGCCGAGGTGCGGGAGCTGGCCGACAGCACCCATACCGCCGCCCAGGCGGCGGCCGCCCTCGGGGTGGAGCTTGGGGCGATCGTCAAGTCGCTGGTGTTCGTGGCCGACGGCAGGCCGGTGCTGCTGCTGGTGTCGGGCGACCGCTCGGCCGACACCGACAAGGTGGCCGGCGCCATCGGTGCCGAGCGGGTCGAGCGGGCCGACGCCGACACCGTCAGGCGGGCGACCGGGCTGCCGATCGGCGGAGTGGCCCCCGTCGGTCACCCGGCGCCGCTGCCCACCCTGGTCGACACCGCCCTCGAGCGCTTCGGGGTGGTGTGGGCGGCGGCCGGTACGCCGCGGGCCGTGTTCCCCACCACCTTCACCGAGCTGGTCTCGGTCACCTCCGGGCAGGCCGCCGACCTGGGCTGAACCGGTCACCCCATGCCGGAGGTGACCGGTTTCACCACCACAGGCCCTGGCCGCCGGGCGCCGACTCCCCTATGTTGGCATCCGCGATATATCGCGTTGACGGGGAAGAGGGGGACCGCCATGACCGCCACCGCCGGATCGGCATCGGTGCTGGAACGGATGGCCCGGCCCCTTCCGGCCGGGCTACGCCGGGGGCTGGTGACCCCGGTGGTGGTGGCCTTCGTGGCCTCGCCCCGCCTCCGGGCCAACCCCTATCCCTTCTACCGGGCGCTGCACCGGGTGGATCCGGTGCACCAGAGCCCGTTCGGGGTGTGGCTGCTCTCCCGTCACGAGGACGTCACCAGGGTCCTGCGCCACCCCGCCGCCAGCTCCATGGAGGAGAAGGCCGACCTGGGCGCCATCCACATCGCCGGGCTCAACCGGGCCCTGTCCCTCCTCACCCTGGGCAAGCGCAGGGACGTCGTCGACCCCGGCCGCGACCGCAGCTTCTTCGAGCTGATGGGCCAGACCATGCTCTTCCGCGACCCGCCCGACCACACCAGGCTGCGGTCGCTGGTGAACAAGGCGTTCACCCCGCAGCGGGTCGAGTCGCTCGCCCCCCGGGTCGGAGGGCTGATGGACGAGCTGCTCGAGCCGGTGATGGCGGACCGGCGGATGGAGCTCATGGGCCGCCTCGCCTATCCCCTGCCCGCCCGGGTGATCTGCGAGCTGCTTGGCGTGCCCGCCGAGGACCACCCGTTCATCGTGTCGCGGGCGCCCGCCCTCGGGGTCGGCCTCGACCCCGGTCCGATGCGCAGCCCGGCGGCGGTGAAGGCGGCCAACCGGGCCGCCCGCGACCTGCTCGGCTACCTGGGGGAACTGATCGACCGGCGCCGGCGCCAGCCGGGCCCCGACCTGCTGTCGGCCCTGATCGAGGCCGAGGAGGGCGGCGACCGCCTGAGCCGCGACGAGCTGCTGGCCACCCTGGGCCTGGTCCTGGTGGCGGGGCACGAGACCACCGCCAACCTGATCGGCAACGCCATCTGCGCCCTGATCGCCCACCCGGTCGAGCTGGCCCGGCTGCGCGACGACCCCGGCCTGGACCGGGCGGCGGTGGAGGAGCTCATGCGCTACGACGGCCCCATCCAGATGAGCGAGCGCATCGCCCTCGAGGACATCGTGCTCTCCGACCGGGTGATCCCCAAGGGCCGCATCGTGATCCTGTCGATGGCGGCGGCCAACCGCGACCCGGCCGTGTTCGAGGACCCCGACCGCCTCGACCTCAACCGGCCCCAGCCCGCCCATGTCGGCTTCGGAGGCGGCATCCACTTCTGCGTGGGGGCGGCGCTGGCCAGGCTGGAGTCGCGCATCGTCATCCCCGGGCTGCTGCGCCGCCTGCCCGGCTTGCGCCTGGCCGGGCCCCGGCCCCGGCGCCGGCCGAGCTTCACCGTCAGGGGCTTCTCCGAGCTCCACCTGGCCTGGGACTGAGGGCGGCGGCCACCTCCCCCACGGCCACGTCGCGGCGCCGGCCGCTGCGGCGATCCTTCACCTCCACCTGACCGCCGGCCAGGCCCCGCCCCACCACCACGATGGTCGGGACGCCGAGCAGGTCGGCGTCGGCGAAGGCCACCCCGGGGGCGAGACCCCGGTCGTCGAGCAGGACGTCGAGCCCGGCGGCGGAGAGGTCCTCGGCCAGGGACCCGGCTGCGCTCCTGTGCTCCTCACCCCTGCCCACCGCCACCACGTGGGCGTCGAAGGGGGCCAGCTCGGCCGGCCAGCACAGGCCGGCTTCGTCGGCGCTCTGCTCGGCCACCGCCGCCACGATGCGCGACACCCCCATCCCGTATGAGCCCATGGTCACCCGGGCGGGGGCGCCGTCGGGCCCGGACACGTCGAAGCCGAAGGCGTCGGTGTACTTGCGGCCGAGCTGGAAGATGTGGCCCACCTCGATTCCCCGCCCCACCACCAGCGGCGCGCCGCAGGTGGGGCAGGGGTCCCCGGTGCGGATGGCGGCCACCGGCAGGTAGCGGTCCACCTCGAAGTCCCGCCCGCACACGGCGTTGGCCACGTGGTGGTCGGGCCGGTTGGCCCCGGTGACCCACGCCGAGCCCCGGGCGACCAGCGGGTCGGCCAGGTACTCGATGCCGAGGGCGGGGAGGACCTGGGGCCCGATGTAGCCCCTCACCAGCTCCCGATGGGCGTCGAAGTCCTCGCCGGTCAACACCTCGACCGGCTCGGGGGCCACCGCCGCCTCCAGGCGGGCCATGTCGACCTCGCGGTCGCCGGGCACCCCCACCACCGCCACCCGGCCGCCGATGCGCACCACCACGTTCTTGAGGGTGTCGGCGGCGGAGAAGCGCCCGCCGGTCTGTCCGACCAGCGTCTCGATCGTCGTGGCCCCGGGGGTCACCAGCTCCTCGAGGTCGGGCTGCCCGTCCGGCTCCGCCGCATCGGGGGCGGCGATGGTGGCGGCCTCGGTGTTGGCGGCGTAGCCGCACGATGCGCAGCTCACGAAGCTGTCCTCGCCGGCCTCGGCCGGGGCCAGGAACTCCTCGGAGTGCGACCCGCCCATCGCCCCCGATACGGCCGCCACCACCGACACCTCGAGGCCCATGCGGTCGAAGGCCCGGAGGTAGGCCTGGCGGTGCAGGGCGTAGGCCCGGGCCAGTCCGTCGTCGTCCATGTCGAAGGAGTAGCTGTCCTTCATGAGGAACTCCCGCCCCCGCAGCAGCCCTGACCGGGGGCGGGCCTCGTCGCGGTACTTGGTCTGGATCTGGTACAGGATCAGAGGCAGGTCGCGGTAGGAGCTGCACTGCGACTGGGCCAGCTGGGTGAAGACCTCCTCGTGGGTGGGTCCGAGGACGAACGGGGTGCCGCGGCGGTCCTCGAAGCGGAACAGCAGCTCGCCGTACTCGGCCAGCCGACCGGTGGCGTCGTAGTGCTCGGCCGGCACCAGCGCAGGCAGGCGGACCTCCTGGGCCCCGATGGCGTCCATCTCCTCCCGCACGATGGCCTCCACCCGGGCGAGGACCCGCAGCCCCAGCGGCAGCCAGGTGTACACGCCGGCGGCCAGGCGGCGGACGTAGCCGGCCCGCACCAGCAGGACGTGGCTGCGCACCTCGGCCTCGGCCGGATCCTCCCGCAGGGTCCGCAGGAACAGCCGCGACATGCGGGTGACCGCCATCAGCCGACGATATGGGACCGGGGCAGCCCCGGCGCCGAATAGAACGTGGAGCCGAATAGAAATCGAGCCGGATAGAAAGTCGAATAGAAAGTCGACCAGTGACGTCCGCCGCCCCGCCCCGCCCGTCCCGCCGGGGGTGGCACATGTGGTGGACCACCCCGGCCCTGCTGACCACCGCCGGGCTCTTCCGCCTGTCCCAGAACGCCGCCCAGACCACCTTCCCGCTGCTGGGCCGCCACGTGCTCGGTCTCAGCGCCGCCACCGTTGGGGTGCTGGGGACCCTGATGGGCGTGGCCGGCGTCGTCGCCAACCTGGTGGTGGGGGCGGTGTTGCCCACCCACCGGGCCACCAACGCCGTGGCCGCCGGGTCGGCCCTGCTGGTCCTGGGTGTCCTCGCCTTCGCCGACGCCGGCTCGCTGGCCGCCTTCGCCGGGGCGGCGGTGCTGCTTGGGCTGGCCGGCGGGGCGACCACCCCCAGCCTGGCCACCGAGGCGGGCCGGGCGCCCGGCCCCCACCGGGACCGGGCCCTGGCCCGCTACACCCTGGTACTCAGCACCAGCCTGGCCGTCGGCCCGCTGGTGGAGACGGCGCTGCTGGCGGCGTCGGGACAGAACCTGCGCTTCCCGTTCCTGATGTGCGCCGTGCTCGGCTCGGCCGGCCTGGCCCTCGGCGTGCGCCGGCGCCGTCCCCCCGAGTGGGACCGGCCGGCGGCCCCCCCGCCGGGCGCGACCGTGCCGGTCCGGTCGGGGCGCCGATCGGCCCCGCTCGGCCCCTTCCGGCTGGGCCCGGGCCGGGGCCTGTTGGCCTCACCCGCCGGGCGCCTGGCCCTGACCGTCCAGCTGCTCTACGCCGTGCCCTTCTCGGCCGTCACCGTCTTCGGCGCCCTGGTGGCGAGGCAGGATTTCGGGCTCAGCCCGGCCGGGGCCCAGCTGGCCTTCAGCACCTTCTTCGTGGCGTCGCTGCTGGGGAGGCTGGGGATGACCCTGCGCTCGCCGGTGAGCGCCAAGCACGGCCTGCTGCTGTCCGCCGCCCTGCTCACCATCGCCGGCGTGGCCGTGCTTTCGGTGGCCTCGGCCCCGGCGTTGCTGTTCCTGGCCATGGTGATGCTTGGCGTGCCCCACGGGCTGACCTTCCCCCTGGCCCTAGCCCTGGCGGCCGAGGCGGCCGGGCCGGAGCACCTGGGCGCCGCCAACGCCTCCCTCTTCGCCTCGACCAACGTGGCGGCGGTCATCGCCCCGGTGGTGCTCGGAGCGGTGGCCGGGGCGAGCGGCTACCGGGTGATGGAGCTGTCCGTGCTGGCGCCGGTCGGCTTGTTCACCGCCGTGCTCGTGCTGCTGGTGCGCCAGGCCCGTCAGGCGGCGACCCTGGCCCGGACGTAGCGCTCGAGGAACAGCAGCATCTCCGCCGCGCACTGCCGGCCGTAGGCCGGCTCCCGGTCGAAGGCGTGGGGCTGGTCGGCGTACATGTGCAGCTCCGCCGGCACCCCCGCCGCCACCAGGGCGCTGTACATGACGATGCTGGCCGCCGGCGGCACCAGGGTGTCGGCCCCTCCGTGGATGAGCATGGTCGGCGGGTAGTCGGCCGACACATGGGTGACCGGGCTGGCCGCCGCCGCCACCTCGGCCGATGCCTCCGAGCTGAGGGCGGCCAGCGGTATGGCACCATCGGCGGCGGCGCCGCCGTGGTGGAACAGGGTCGGGGTGTACACGCCGATGGCGGCGGCGACCTCGGTCCCCACGCCCTCGTGGCCGCCGGTCCCCTCCAGCTCCGCCCGGTTCGGCGTCCCCGCCGCCAGCAGGGCCAGGTGGGCGCCGGCCGAGTTCCCCTCGATGGCTATGCGCTGGGGGTCGATGGCCAGCCGGTCGGCCTCGGCCCGCATGAAGCGCAGGGCGGCCTTGACGTCGTGGATCTGAGCCGGCCACGGCGACTCGGGGACCAGCCGGTACTCGGATGCGACGCAGACGTAGCCCTGCCGGCCGAGCAGGATGCCGTAGCCGCGCAGCTGGCTGCGGTCGCCCGAGCGCCAGCCCCCGCCGTGGACCAGCAGGACCGCCGGCGCCGGCTCCTCGAGGTTGGGTGGGGTGTAGATGTCACAGCGCAGGTCCCGTCCCCCGCCGGTGCCGAAGACGACCCCCTCCTCGATGCTGACCCGTCCCTCGCCTGCCACCGGTCACCTCCGCTGTTCCGTTCGGTCCGGCGCCGATCCTCCCACAACACCGGCCGCCTAGCCTCCTGTCACTGTGAAGCCCGCCCGGCTGCGCCCCCTGGCCCTGGCCCTGCCCGAGGCCTCCGAGGAGCCGCATTTTGACATGACCTCGTTCCGGGTCAGGGGCCGCATCTTCGCCACCGTCCCCCCGCCCGGGGAGGTGGCCCACGTCCTCGTGGACGAGGCGTCGGTGCGGGAGGCGGTGACCTCGGCCCCCGAGGTGTACGAGGAGCTGTGGTGGGGCAAGCGCCTCGCCGGGCTGCGGGTGAACCTGGCCGGGGCCGAGGAGGCCGACGTCGCCGAGTTGCTGGTGGAGGCGTGGCGGCGCCGGGCGCCCAAGCGGCTGGCCGCCGACTACGACCGGATGGCGTCGTCCCCGCCCGGCTGACCGGAGGAGGCCATCCCCTCCCGGGGCCCACCGGCCTTCCAATATGGAGCGTCCGGGCCGTGCCGTCAGGGGACCAGGAGGGATCCGATGCTCAAGGACTTCAAGGCCTTCATTCTGCGGGGCAACGTTGTCGACCTGGCCGTGGCGGTGGTCGTGGGGGCGGCCTTCGGGGCGGTGATCACCGCCCTGGTGAAGGATCTGATCACCCCGCTCATCAGCATCCCAGGCAAGGTCAACTTCTCCAGCATGAAGGCGGTCATCAATCACAGCACCTTCCTCTACGGCGACTTCCTCAACGCCCTGGTGGCCTTTCTCGTCATCGCGGCAGCGGTGTTCTTCATGGTGGTGGTGCCGGTCAACAAGCTCATGCGCATGCGCAAGACCGAGCCCGAGGTGGACTCCACCACCCGCGACTGCCCCGAGTGCCTGAGCTCGATACCGCTGGCGGCCCGCCGCTGCGCCTTCTGCACCGCCGAGGTGCCACCGGCGGCGTAGCCCGCTACCGGAGCAGCCGGCGCAGGTAGGCGTCCTCGGCTGCGTAGTCGAACAAGGTGTCGCCGTAGACCTTGAGCCCGGGCAGGTGGGGCTCCCAGCCGTCGGTCGGGATGGTCACCAGCCACTCCACCGTGTCCTGCACCGCCTCCTCGTAGTGGAGGAGCTCGAGCGGCCCCAGCTCGGCGATGGCCTCGTCGATGTCCGCCATGACGTCGCGGCTCACCGACCACGGCGTGCGCCCGCACGGGGCGCTGAACGGGTCGGCGTCGAGCAGGAGCAAGCCGGCGTCGGCTCCGCCGATCCCCAGGCGGGCAAGGCAGGCCAGCAGGGCCAGCACCATCGCCCCCACCGGCAGGGGGTCGGGGTCGGCGGCGTTGACGATCCTGGTGGCGGGGCGCTCGGCCGCCGCCAGGGCCATCGAGGCGATGTTGGCGGCAGCGCTGTGGTGGAACACGCCCCGGCCCCGGTTGGCCAGGGGCAGGACCGGGCGACCGTCGAGGACGCGCTTGACGACCCACCACTCGCGCGGCGACGGGCTGCCGCGGCCGTAGATGGCCCCGGCCCGCAGGATGGTCACGGGCACCGCCGAGTCGGAGAGCAGCCGGCGCTCGACGGCCACCTTGGCCGAGGAGTAGGTGCCCGGGTCGGGCTCCACCGTCGGGCAGGCAACCCGGATCGGCACGGGCAGCGCCGGCATGGTTTCGGGGCCGGTGGCGGTCTCGAAGCCCCGGCCCTCGCTGTCGACGTAGACCGAAATGGTCGACACGGCGATGAGCGTGCCTATGCTCCCCGCCGCCAGCCGCACCAGCTGGGCGGCGTGGTCGTCGGTGTAGGGGATGACGTCGACCAGGGCGTCGTAGGGGCGGTCCCCCAGCGCCTCCTCGAGGGCGCCGTCGACAGAGCGGTCGACCTCCACCGCGCGCACATCCTCGACGGCACCGCCGGGGGCCTTGCCTCGGGACGCCACCGTCACGTCCCAACCCGCGTTGCGGAACCGTTCGGCCGTCGCCCGGCCCACCTGACCGGTGCCGCCGAGGATGAAGACGCTGCTCATGCCGGGGAGCTTCCACCCGAGCGCAGCCGGCCCGCCACTCCGGTCCCCTTACACCGCCCCAGGCGAGCAGGCTCGATGCCGGGCGAGCCACTCCGCATGTTGTGCGGATAAACCACGGGCGGGCCCCGGAGCAGCCGGTTAGCTTCTCGCCGTCCGACAGTTCGGGAGGTAGCAGGCATGACAACGCGCTCCGTCCAGGCCTCCCCCTTCGCCCTGCGCCGCTCCATCTGAGCCCGTAGCCGGAGGGGTCGCACCAGCGACCACCGAGTAGCTCGCCGCGCCCTGGCGGCCTGGACCAGCACATCTCCTCGTCCGTTCACCGAGTGCTGCCCAAGGAGCGCCACCCTTGTCTTCCACGGACCGTCGCGGCCTGCTCGCGACCTACCTCAAGCCCGAGCTGCCCCGAGCGGCCCTGCTCGGGGCCTTCCTCGCCACCGGCATCGGGCTCCAGCTGGCCAACCCGCTGATAGCCCGGGCCTTCATCGACGACGCCCAGGCGGGCCAGCCCTTCGGGCGGCTGCTGCGGCTGGCGTTCGTCTTCACCGCCGTCGCCTTCGTCACCCAGGTGGCGACCGTCGCCGAAACCTACGCCGCCGACAATCTGGGCTGGCGAACCACCAACACCCTCAGAGTCGATCTCCTCCGCCGGGTGCTCGGGCTCGACTCCGGGTTCCACGCCGGCCACAGCCCGGGCGAGCTGGTGGAGCGGGTGGACGGCGACGTGTCGGCCATCGCCGGGTTCTTCTCCCGCTTCGTCGTGCAGGTCGTCGGCAACGCCATGTTCCTCCTCGGCGTCCTGGCGGTGGTCTTCGCCATCGACTGGCGCATCGGCGCGCTCCTCGGGTTCTTCGCCGCCGGGGCCCTGACGTTCATGACCAGAGGCGGGGGCACCGTCGCCACCCGCTCGAGAAGGGCCCGGGCGGCGGTGGGCGCGCTTAGCGGCTTCCTCGAGGAGCGCCTCGTCGGCCTGCCTGACATCAAGGCCAACGGCGGCGACGGCTGGGCCATGACCGGCCTGTCGACCCGGATGGCGGCCCGGTACGCCACCGCCCGGTCCTCGGTCCTGGCCGCCTCCAGCTTCTCCAGCACAATCTCGCTGGTCTTCGTGACCGGCACGGGCGCCGCCCTGGCGCTGGGGGCGGAGCTGCACCGCCTGGGCCTGGTGAGCGTGGGGACGGTCTTCGCCGTGTTCCGCTACACCACCATGCTGCGCTTCCCGCTCGAGCAGCTGTCACGTCAGATGAACAACCTGCAGCAGGCCACCGGCGGGATGGTCAGGGTGCGGGAGCTGCTCGACACCAGGCCGGCCGTCGACGACGGCCCGGGAGTGGACTTCGCATCAGGCGCTCTCGGCGTCGAGCTGGCCGACGTCTCGTTCTCCTACGCCGGACCCCCGGTCCTCGAGGACGTCTCGTTCCGGGTTGATCCGGGCGAGGTGCTGGGGATCCTCGGCCGCACCGGCTCGGGCAAGACGACCGTCGCCCGCCTCGTCTACCGCCTCCACGACCCGGCCGCCGGCGCGGTGCGGATCGACGGGCGCGACATACGCCAGGCGCGCCTGGACCAGCTGCGCACCCGTGTCGCCCTCGTCACCCAGGACGTCCAGCTCTTCCACGCCTCCCTGCGGGACAACGTGGCCCTGTTCGACCCTCGCCCCGACGACGCCCGCCTGCTGGAAGCCTTCGCCGCCCTCGGCCTGGGCGGCTGGCTCGAGCGCCTGCCGGCGGGACTCTCGACCGTGCTGGGACCGGGCGGATCCGGCCTCTCCGCCGGGGAGGCCCAACTGGTCGCACTGGCCCGGGTGTTCCTCGCCGATCCGGGGGTGGTGCTGCTCGACGAGGCGTCATCCCGCCTCGATCCCGCCAGCGAGCGGCTGGTGGAGACGGGGATGGACCACCTGCTGGCCGGGCGCACCGGCCTCGTCATCGCTCATCGCCTCACCACCGTGGCCCGGGCCGACCGCATAATCGTCCTGGAGGCCGGGCGGGTGGTCGAGAGCGGGAGGCGAGCCGATCTGGCCGGCGACCCCACCTCGCGCTTCTCCCACCTGAGCCGCCTCGCCACCCAGGGGGAGGTGGCGGTCCGATGAGGCTCCTCATGAGGTTGATCCGGTTCAGCCCCCGCCAGTTCGGGGCGCTGATTCTGTGCGCCGCGGTGATCTACTGCGCCCTGCCGGTCCCGCTGGGCCTGCTGACCAGGGCCTTCTTCGACGCCGTGGGCCATCAGCACCGGGCGGGGCTCAATGTGTGGACGGCCGTGGCCGCCCTGGCCGCGGTGCAGGCCGCCGAGGTCCTCGGCGAGCTGGCCCTGTCCTTCCCGTGGAGCGGCCTGCAGCAGCGGACCTACTCCCTGTTCCAGCACAACATCTTCGCCGGCATCCTCGACGGCTACGGGCGCCACGGATTGACCGAGCCGGCGGGGGCGGCGATCAGCCGCTTCCGCGACGAGCCGATGGCCATCACCAGCGGATCGCTTGACGCTCTCTGCGACCTGCTCGGTCGCTCCATGTTCGCCGTGGTGGCGGCGGTGGTGATGTGGAGGATCAACCCCCTCGCCACCCTGGCCGCCTTCGCCCCCGTCCTGGTCAGCGCGGCCGCCAGCGACGCCCTGGGCAACCGGGCCGCCCGCTACGGGGCGCAGGCCCGCCAGGCCACCACCGACCTGAGCGGGTTCGTCGGCGAGGTGGTGGCGGCCCACCTGGCCCTGACCGCGCCCGGGGCGTCGGAGCGGGCGACCGGCCGGTTGAGCGACATGAGCGAGACCAGGAGGCGCCTGGCCGTGCGGGACACGGTCTTCAGCCAGGCCCTCAACTCACTCAACTTCCACGTGGTCCACGTCGGCACCGGCGTCGTCCTGCTGGTGGCGGCGGCCGCCATCCGCTCGGGTCGCTTCACCGTCGGGGACTTCGCCATGTTCGTCGTGTTCCTCGACCAGCTGACCTTCCTGCCGGCCGAGATCGGCCGGCTGGTCACCGAGCTCAAACAGACCGAGCGCTCGATCGCTCGGATGCACGCCCTGGTGCCTGGCACCGATCGCCACGACCTGGCCCTACCGGTGCCGCTGAGGCCTTCAGCGGGTCCGGCGGCGGACCGCCGACCGGTGACCCCCCGCCGCGGTGAGCTCGAGCGGCTGGAGGTCCGCCGCCTCCGCTACTCCTATCCGGGCACCGACCGGGGGGTCGCCGACGTGTCGTTCGCCCTGGAGCGCGGCACCTTCACCGTCGTCACCGGACGCATCGGCGCAGGCAAGACCACCATGCTCCACGCCCTCCTGGGCCTGGTCCCCCGTGACGGCGGGGAGCTCCTCTGGAACGGGCAGCCGGTGGAGGACCCGAGCAGTTTCTTCGTGCCGCCCCGCAGCGCCTTCACCCCCCAGGTGCCCCGTCTGTTCAGTGACAGCCTGCGGGAGAACCTCGAGCTGGGCCGGGCGGATGGCGACGAGGCTCTGGCCGCGGCGATTCACGTCGCCGTGCTCGAGCCCGATGTCGAGACCCTGGAGGCCGGCCTCGACACCCTGGTCGGGCCGCGGGGCGTGAGGCTGTCCGGTGGTCAGGTTCAGCGCTCGGCGGCGGCCCGCATGTTCCTCGCCCGGCCCGAGCTGCTGGTGATCGACGACCTGTCCTCGGCCCTCGACGCCGCGACCGAGGCCGAGCTGTGGCGGAGGCTGTTCCGGGGGCTGGAGGGGATCACGGCCCTGGTGGTCTCCCACCGGCCGGCCGCCCTGCGCCGGGCTGATCGGATCCTGCTGCTCGACGAGGGGCGCCTGGCCGCCGTCGGCACCCTCGAGCAACTGCTCTCGACGTCGGGCCTGATGCGCTCCCTCTGGAGCCACGGGGCCGCTGCCTCGTCACCGGAGGAGGGGGCGGACGCCTGAAGGCTCGGGAGGCACCCACGTGATCGCCGTCGCCTCCGTGCCCGGTGGCATCCTGGGGCGGTGTCTGGGGCACCCTGGGCCACCGGCGGCTGGGTCAGCCGCCTCCGGGGCGGCGAGTGGATCCTTGTGCACCTCCGGGGCGGCCCCCACGACGGCCACCATGCCCACGCCCGAAGGCGCGACACCACCCTGGTCGTGGGGGGACCGACCGGGCCGGTGTATGTCAGGACCGGTCAGCGGGAGACGTCCCACGGGTGCAGCCTTCCGGTGTTCGCGGCAGCCACGGCGCGCCGGCCGTGGAGGTCGTGGTCGCCGAGGCCGTCCACCTGGATGTCGCCCTGGGGCACGCAGGTGGGCGCCCACCTGTCCGGCGGCCCGCATGACGGCGAGCACGTCGTGGTGATGGCGGGCGAGCCGGGGATCCGCATCGCCTCACAGGCCAACGTCGTGTACTGGCGCACGCTGAGGCGAGACCGCCACCACGGCTGCGGCCTGCGGATCTACCGGGCCTCCCGCCTCAACAACCGGTGGCTGGCCGCCGTGGCCATCGGCCGCCGCCGCCGTCATCCACCGTGGTGAGCGGGCGGCGGCCGGAGCAGGTCAGACCGGGCCGACCTCGACCCCGTGCCAGAAGGCGATGCGGTCGCGGATCGGCTCGGCCGCCTCGAGTGTCTCCGGGTAGTACCAGGCGGCGTCGGCGTTCACGGCGCCTTCCACCACCACGGCGTGGTAGCTGGCGTCTCCCTTCCACGGGCAGTGGGTGCGGGTCTGGCTCTCCCGCAGCAGCTCGCCCCGCACGTCCTCGCGGGGGAAGTAGTGGTTGCCCTCGACGACCAGGGTCCGGTCGCTTTCGGCCAGGACCGCCCCGTTCCACGTCGCCCTGACCTTGTCCCCGCCCGGCCGGATCTCCCTGCTCATGCTCGGCCCGCCTTCCCTTCGCTCGACATCGGTCCCCCGTACCCCGGCGGCGGATGGAAGACTCCCCGGCGTCACCGAGGAGGCGCCCCGTGAAGCTGGAGGACCGTCCCCAAGTAGTGGTCGAGACCAGGGTAGAGGCACCGGCGGCCGCCATCTGGGCCGTGGCCACCGACCTCACCCGCATGGGCGAGTGGAGCAGCGAAAACCGGGGGGGCACCTGGTTGGACGGCGCTGAGGGGCCCACCCTCGGGGCCCGGTTCCGGGGGCGCAACCGGCACCCGGCCATCGGCGAGTGGGAGACCGTGGCGGTGGTGGACCGCTTCGAGCCGAACCGGTTTCTCGGGTGGCGCCTCGGCGAGGAGTCGGCGCCGGCGGCATCGTGGTCGTTCGAGATCGTCGAGGACGGGGACGGGTGCCTGTTGCGCCAGTGCTGCCGGCTCGGCCCCGGGCCGTCCGGGCTCAGCGCCGCCATCGAGCGCATGCCGGACAAGGAGGACCGCATCATCGCCAGGCGCCTCGACGAGCACCGCTCGAACATGGAGGCGACCGTCGCAGGCATCAAGCGCAGCGCCGAGGAGGCGTCCCGATGAGGCTGGCGGTCAACCTCGGGGGACGGGACTGGGCCGAGACGCTGACCTACGTGAGGGAGGCCGAGCGGCTGGGGGTGGCGGCGGCATGGAGCGCCGAGGCCTGGGGCACGGACGCGGTGACGCCGCTGGCCTGGCTGGCGGGTCAGACCGAGCGGATACTGCTCGGCTCGGGGATCATGCAGATCAGCTCCCGCACCCCGGCCATGACCGCACAGACGGCCATGACGATGGCCCAGCTGTCCGGCGGCCGCTTCCTGATGGGGCTGGGGGCCAGCGGGCCCCAGGTGGTGGAGGGCCTGCACGGCCAACCTTTCGCCCATCCCCTGGGCCGCATGCGGGAGACGATCGACATCGTCCGCCTGGCCATGTCGGGAGCCAGGGTCGAGTACCACGGCCGCCATTTCGAGCTGCCCCGCCCCCGTGGTGAGGGCAAGGCCCTGCGGCTGCAGATCCGTGCCGTGGACCCGGTGCCGATCTACATAGCCAGCCTGTCGCCGAAGATGCTCGAGCTGACCGGCGAGGTGGCCGACGGGTGGCTGGGGACCAGCTTCGTGCCCGAGGGCGCCGCCGAGTTCCTCCGCCACATCGAGACCGGCGCCAAGCGGGCCGGCCGGTCCCTCGCCGCCATCGACCTGTCCCAGGGCGGCGACGTCGCCTTCGGCGACGACGTCGAAGCCATGGTCGCCCGCCGCAAGCCCGGCCTGGCCTTCTCCCTCGGCGGCATGGGCTCGGCCACCACCAACTTCTACAACGACGCCTACAGCCGCCAGGGCTTCGCCGAGGTGGCCGACGCGGTCCGCCGGCTGTGGGTGTCCGGTCAGCGGGACAGGGCGGCCGAGGCCGTGCCCGACGAGATGGTGCTGGCCACCACCATGATCGGGACCGAGCAGATGGTCGCCGACCGGATGCGGGCCTGGCGCGACGCAGGCATCACCACCCTGCGGGTCTACCCCGCCGGCGACAACCTCGAGGCCCGCCTCGACACCCTCGGTCGGGCGGTCGATATCGCCCGCTCCCTGTGAGCCCCGGGCCTACGACGGTGCCGTGACGGTCGTGGCCGGCGAGGTCATGGCCCGGCTGGTCGAGCGCCTGGCCGAGGCGGGCTGGGTCGCCCCTGACATCGAGGCCGGCGCCGTCATGGAGGCCGCCCGGTGCCTTGCCCCCACCCCGGCCGAGGTCGAGGTGGTGGCCGAGCGGATCGCGGCTCGGCGCCTGGGGGGCGAGCCTCTCGAGCACATCACCGGCCAGGTCGACTTCGCCGGCCTGCGACTGGTGATTGGCCCGGGTGTGTACGTGCCCCGGGCGCAGACCGAGCCGCTGGCGCTCGAGGCGGCCGCCCGGCTGGCCTCCTCCGCCCCGCCCCGCCGCGCCCTCGACGTGGGGACCGGCTGCGGCGCCATCGCCGCCGTGCTGGCCCAGGTGGACGGAGCCGAGGTCGTGGCCACCGACGTGGACCCCCTGGCCCTGGCCTGGGCCCGGCGGAACGCAGCTGTCCACCGCTTCGAGGTGATCGCCTCCGACCTGTTCGCCGATGTGCCCCCTGCCTACCGCGGTGGATTGGGCGTGGTCACCGCGTGCCTGCCTTACGTCCCCAGCGGGGCGATGGAGTACCTCCCCCGCGACGTACTCGCCCACGAGCCGACCGGCGCCCTGTGCGGGGGCGACGACGGCCTGGCCCTGGTAAGGCGGCTCATCGACGGGGCGGCGCAGTGGCTGGCTCCGGCGGGCTGGCTGCTGGCTGAGATCGGCGCCGATCAGGGGACCCTCTGTCTCGAGCAGCTGGCCCGGGCCGGATTCACCGACTACCGGGTCGTCTACGACGACGAAGGTGACGCCCGCCGCGTCGAGGGGAGGCTGGCGTGACCTGCTCGATCGTCGTCCTCGACGCCTCCGCCGGACAGCTCAGCGCTCAGCAGCCGACGGCGCCGTCGATCAGCTCGCGGATGAGGTCGGCGTGGCCGTTGTGGCGGGCGTACTCCTCGATCTATACCTGTA
>Ga0209810_1000909_pt1 | contig 51998 bp, 41 predicted proteins | sample Coa_R1_7_FD_187159 | JGI IMG/M metagenome (GOLD analysis project Ga0209810, IMG submission 187159) | Surface soil microbial communities from Centralia Pennsylvania, which are recovering from an underground coalmine fire - Coalmine... | ecosystem: Environmental > Terrestrial > Soil > Unclassified... | reverse complement strand
CTGGTTTCTGGGAAGAGTCGTGATCCGGCGCCTTCTGCTTTGGTCCGACGACCGGTTCGGCGTTGCAACTTTTTTGCATCATGCGCTGAAAAAAGCATTTCCCGATCATTGGTCGTTCATGCTCGGCGAGATCAATCTCTACGCGTTCATCGTGCTCGTCGCAACCGGAACGTTTCTGGCGTTTTGGTTCGTTCCCGGTCACGCGAATGTGGTGTACGAAGGGCCGTACGCGTTTTTGCGCGGCCAGCGCATGAGCGAAGCCTACGATTCCGTGCTCCACATTTCGTTCGAGGTCAACGCAGGTCTGCTGATCCGGCAAATTCACCACTGGGCGGCGAACATATTCGTGGCGGGGATCGTCGTTCACATGGGCCGGATTTTCTTTACTGGCTCGTTCCGGCGTCCTCGTGAGCTGAATTGGATCATCGGCGTGCTGCTGCTCTTCGCCGGCATGTTCGAGGGGTTTACCGGCTATTCGATGCCCGACGATTTGATGAGCGGCATCGGCTTGCGCATCGCCGTGTCGATTCTCCAATCCATTCCGTTCATCGGAACCTGGGCTACGTTCTTCGTAACCGGCGGCGTGTGGCCAACGGAGATTTTAATTCAGCGACTGTTTTTCACGCACGTCTTCATCATGCCGGCGCTCATCGCGCTCGGAATTACCGTGCACCTCATGATTCTCTGGCGGCAGAAACACGCGCAGTTCCCCGGCCCGCGCCGCACGGAAGAAAACGTCATCGGCTCGCCGATGTTTCCGCACTACACTGCGAAGACGCTCGCACTGCTGTTCGGCGTCATCGCGGTCTGCTGCGCGCTGGGCGCGTTCGTGCAAATCAATCCGGTCTGGCTCTGGGGGCCGTATCAGACCTGGCGCGCGATCTCGCCGGCTCAGCCGGACTGGTTCATCGGATGGCTCGAGGGCGCGCTGCGCATCAGTCCCCATTGGGCAATTCATTTTCCGGGACACATGATACCCTCGCCGTTCTGGCCGGGCGTTGTACTTCCGTTCGGATTGATGATTCTGTTGTTTGCGTATCCGTTTGTTGAAGCGAAATTGCGTGGCGACGCGGCCGAACATAATCTGCTGAACCGCCCGCGCGACGTGCCCGCCCGCACGGGCTTCGGGGTTGCCTTTACGATTTTTATGCTGACGTTGTTCCTGGCGGGCAGCGACGACGTGCAGGCCAGGTTCTTCCATTTACCGATCGACGACATGGTGCTCGGATACCGCCTGTTATGTTTCTTCGGGCCGCTGCTCGGCTTCTGGATCGGGTACAACGTTGCGGCCGGCTTAAAAGCGCGCGATGGCACGCACGAAGCCGAACGGGTGCGGCTCAAACGCACGCCGGAAGGCGGTTACGAAGAGGAGCCGGTCGCGTGATCGCGCTTCTCGCCGGCGTCCTGCTTATCGTGGTGTACTTGCGCGCAGTCAGGATCTACAACGCACGCTTCCCCGAACGCGCCTTTCCGTTTGCGCGCATCGCATGTTTCGTTTGCGGTACGCTCATTATGACATTCGCGGTACTGCCGCCGCTCGACGCGCTCGCCGATCAATCGTTCGCGGCGCATATGGCGCAGCATTTGGCGCTCACGCTCCTCGGCCCGCCGCTGATTCTTTGCGGCGCGCCGCTGCTGCTGCTGGTTTCCGTACCGCCTCGCAATTGGGCGCGCCGTATTACGGCGTTCGCGCACGGAGCAGTGGGTAACGCGCTCTTCGCCCCGATAACCGGATGGCTCTCATTCGTAGCGGTGATGTGGATCGTTCATTTTTCGCCGCTTTACAACGCGGCGCTCGAGCACCCCGCACTGCACGTTTTCGAGCATGCCATCTTTATTACGGCGGCGTTGTTATTTTGGGGAGCGGTCGTGCAAGCCGGATACGCACCGCGGCCGGTGCCGTATCCCGCGCGCGTGCTCTACCTCTTTTTAGCGATCCCGCAGGGCGCGTTCTTAGGCTTTGCGATCTATGCTGCGCGCGGCGTGTTATATCCGCATTACGCGCACGTGCGATCCGCGCTCACCGCCCTCGCCGATCAACAGAACGGCGGAGCGGTGATGTGGATTGCCGGTGGGTTCTTGATGTTCGCCGCGTTTATGCTTACCGCGGGCGCTTGGGCTATGTCCGAGCGCGGCGCAGTGAATACAGCGGCAGAACCTCGCGTTGCCACGCGCTATTGATGATGATTGCGGTGGCGGCATAGAAGGCGAAGAACGATGCTGCCAGCAGGAAGTATCCGCCGAGAATTCCGAGTTCGCGGTTTGCGCCTAAGAACTGGATTGCAGGGAGGGTGTACCCGGCGATCAGCATGGCGGTGATCAACACGTACGTCACGTTGAGGCGAAACGCACCAATCATCAGCGCCAGCGAGATGTAGCCCATGCAGAACAGATCGACTGCGAGCAGGAGCATATTGCTCGGCGACATTGGAATGAGTCCGCCTGCTTGCATCCAAATGTACGCTGCTACGATGACGTTGTTCGCACCGTAAGAGCACATCGCCGTGCCTGCCCACGAGTTGGTGCGGGAGAAGGCGTAAAGTCCTGCGATGAATTGGCCTATTCCGGCGAAGACGAGCAGCGACGGTACGGCCGCGATCAGCGAGGCCGGCATTGCTGCCCAGCCCGACAGGACCCATGCAATAACGACGGTTCCAACGCAGAACCCGAACAGACCCATCGCTCCCGCGTCGCCGATGCGAGCCTCGCTGGTCGATTCGAGCTGATCGACCTGCGCGCTTTCGATGGCGGTTTTCACCGGACCGCCCTGCGTCCATTGCTGTAGCGGCGGCTGGGTCCAGGCTGTGGGGGTTTTCATGGGGAGTCCTTTCTTAATTGTATTTCTTGCGCGTTTCACGCGTATTTATGTACTTCCCAATGCGCCGCACAGTTAATTGGGCGCGCTAATGTCTCCGGAAAATTGGTTATAATGCCGATCAATATTGTGTTTTTAAAACGATGACGAGCGTCACGAATGCTTGGTACAATCGTGACGTGTATTGCGGCTTGTTAAAAAAGCGACATGCGCGTAGAGTGAGATTGTTGTCCAAAAGGAGGCGGAATGGCTCAGCTCTATCTGGCGGAATATCAGATGCGTTTGCTTCTGTGCACGCCGTGGCGCAAGAAAGCGCTCACCGCCGGAGGTGAAGAAGGCGCCATGCGTCTCTTGTGGCGCTGCGGCTGTTCCGCCGTCCGGTGCCGCGATCGAAAATACGAAATCACCGCATGCAACGATCATTTGCCGCTACTGCGTGAAATTCGCGAGGATGACGATCGCTTTTACGAAAGGTCCGGCGAACGCGAACTATGCCCCATCCCACACACCCGTTTGCGCAATTTCCGCGTAGTATGACAATTGCGCGCGATCGAGATGCCGGATGCGTCCGTGTTCCCGCCGCAGCGCGCCTGCCTGTTCGAGCTGCGCTATCGCGCGCGCTGCCGCCTCTTTTACGCAGCCGGCCGCTGCCGCAATATCACGCTGGGCAAACTCAATAAGCTGCGGATCGACCGGTGACAGGCCCGAGCTGTTTGATGCAAACGGCAGGAGAACCGCCGCTACGCGGGCGGCTACAGGACGAGTTGCCTGATCGACCAAACGCCGTTTGAGTTCGCGGCAGCGTGATGCTGCGTGAACTGCAAGCCGATGCAGAAAGCGCGGATCGGCGTCCGCGACGTCCATTACGGACTTCGATGGGAAAAGCGCGTATCGCGCGTGCTTCGAAACGACCGTGATTTCGCCGAGTGCTTCATAGCCATCGAGAAACGAGATCTCGCAGAACGTCGAACCGGGGTACGCTTCATATAAGCGCAAGCTGCGCACGCCGCTGCGAATCTCGCCTTCCGCCTTAGCCGTCACGGCGATGACGCCGTCAATCACGAACCCGAGATATGGAAACGGCGCGCCCTTTGTCGCGAGCCGTACTCCGCGTCGTGCGTGATGCACGGAAGCGGACGCGCAGAATGTGAGCAATTGCGCCGCCGAACATGCGGCGAAGATTGGGTTATGGACGACCGCGGAGGCCAGCGCCTGCTCGGTCCCAGTCGCCGGGTCCACCGCCTGAACGTTAACTGCCGCCATGGTTGATTCTCCGGCTGGGCCGTACTAGGTGCAGATAAAGCTACACGCGTCATTATTCCCAGCATAGCGGCGCTAAGGTGTTATTCAGTCGAGGAACGGGTTAACGTTTCGACGATTTTCCTTGCCGCAGCGCCGAGGGGAGCAGGTATAGCCGGACCAGGGGCCGTCGCGGCGAGCGCGTCTTTCAACCGGTGCGAGCACGTTCGGATCCTCGATGCGGATTCCGCGCGCGCCGCACGCTTCGGCGAATTTGACGGAATCCATAGGCGCAAACTGAACGCCGTATTCCGGGTTGCCCAGGAACACCGTTTGCTGCCATGCGCGAATCGTGGCGGCATTTTCAGCCGATCGTTGCGTTTTTCTTCGGTGCGTGTATTTCTTTTCATCGCGCGGCCTGTTTTCTACGGCGCAATTTGGGCGTGCTTTGCAACCGGCGGCATCGTTGCGGCGCTGATTCTGCTCAAGCGCGGCACCGCCGCACTTTGGCTGCCTATTGGCGGACTGATTGCTTTAATGGTTTACGATTTGGCGTCGCCTTTAACTACGAGTGCATCGGTGCCACAGGCCGATCGATCCGAGAACGCCGACTAAACGCATTAATGCGCTTTGGCGTTTTTATGTTTGAACGGACCGCGTCCGATGAAGTACGCCGCGGCGACGGCGATGGCGGGAAGAACGCCGATAAGGCGAGCGTTCGCGCCAACGATTGCGGTGCCGATGGCGGGAGAGACCACTAGTGCGGCGCTGTTTACCGCATCGCTCAGACCCATGATGGCGCCCCGCTCTTCTTCGGGAGCACGCCGCGAAAGCAGCGCCATCAGCGTCGGCTCGACCATAGCCGCACCGATGGCCCAAAGGATGAGCACCGGAAAAAACCACGCGAGCGATTTAACGAAATAAATCAGCCCGTACGCGCCGAAAAGCAAGACCAGTCCGATTTGCGCGACCGCTCGATCGCCTAAGCGTTTTGTCAGCGGAGTAACGGCGACGACGAGCGTGATGCCTCCAACAGCGCCGGTCGCAGCAAGCATCCAACTGGCGTTCGAGATGCCTTCATGCAACTGGTGGTGCAGATAGAGTGCAAAATCGGCCAGCAGATACACCACCGCGAAAATAAAGAGAAACTGCCGAATGAGCACCGTGCGTATGCGCGGTTTCCATGCCGCCCGTATCGATTTTTCCGCGCTCGTCTGCGGCCGCTGGGCGCGCGTGCGCGCCGGCAGCAGCCAGAGCGTCAACGCGATGTTGAGCACTTCTAGGCCGGCCGCGATGTAGAACGGAAATTGTAAGCCGTAGCGCTCCAGCGCGCCGGCAGCGACCGGACCGATGATGAATGCCGCGCCGAAAACCGCACCATACATCGCGTACGCGCGTTCGCGCTGATCTTCGCTTGTGACGTCCGCGATGTACGACTGCGCCGTTCCTATGCTTCCTGCACCGACACCGGAGATGAGACGCGAAACGAAGATCCAAAACAGCGAGGTGGCCAGCGCGAGAATCGTGTAGCCGGCGAGCGTAAAACCCTGCGCGATCACGATGATGAACTTGCGTCCGGTCCGGTCGCTGGCTTTGCCCCAAATCGGCGCTGCCACCATGGCGCAGGCTGCCGGAACGCTGAGCAACATGCCGACCAGCCAATCTTGAGCGCCGTATTTATGAGCGATTGCAGGCAATAGCGGAATGAGCAGCGTGTAGCCGAGCATATCGACGAACGTCGTCAAATAGATCGGCAGTATAGCCTTGGGAAGATTTATCAGCGGCAGCCGCTGCGTCTTTGCCGCCGATCGTTTTTGCGCGCTTGCCGCCGCTTCCGTCACTCGAATCGTTCCTCAGACACGAAATCATTGTTCCCGTCGGGCGGTACGTACGGCAAGCGGCAGCCATAGGCGAAAGACGATAAAGATCGTCAGCGTCCCCTCGAGCACGCCGAGTGTATACGTGGGGCTGTCCGTATGCAGCAGCATGGCAAGGACGGCGAGCGCGAGCGCAGGCGGCATGTCTGCGCGCAGAACCGCTTGCAGGGCGAAAACGATCGATGTCGCTGCGGCGACGCCAATCGGAGAAAATCCGAGGTAATGAAAACAAAGCTGTCCGCTAATGGCCCCAAGGCACGGTAAGATGACAATCGAACGAAGATGCGACACCCGCGCGCGCGGATTTTGAAAAACCAGATACGCGATCACCGCAAACGGCGGCAGCAGGAGAAACTCCGTCGCATTCTTGTGCGGTGCGAGATTTTGTATCGCGCTAAGCAATGCGAGAACGCCGGGAACGCCGATCAGCGCCGGAACGGCCGTCTTAATCGTTCTTGCGCAGCAAGGCTGCCGCGCCGACGGCGGCACCTGCGAGCGCCAACCCACCGATCAGCCATTGCCGGTTCATCACCAGTTCCGTCTCCATACTGCGGGGCGAGGCTTGTTCGTCGAACTCCCCGTGTGCGCCGAAATCCTTGCTGCGATCCGCCGCATCGTAAAGATTGTCGGGCCGCCCCGGGCGCACCGGTTCCTGCGTCTGCTGGCTCTTGTAGCCGGTGAGGCCGAGATAGAGATCGCCGATACGCGGCGCGAATTTTTGAACGAGAATTGCAAGTACCGTAGAAAAGCCGACCCACATCTCGCGCGGTTTGTTATTTGCCGCCCAATAGATCGCCCGGCCGGCAACTTCCGGCTGGAAGATCGGCGGCAGCGGCTGCGGATGATTCAATCCGCTTTTTACGCGATTCCAGGTGAATTGCGGGGTGTTGACCGCCGGCATGTGTACCATCGTGAGGCGGATCTTGCTTTTGTTGTGAATCAACTCGCAGCGAAGCGAATCGGTGAAGCCGCGAATCGCGCTCTTTGCGCCGCAGTAGGGCGATTGCAGAGGAATGCTGCGGTAGCACAACGCCGATCCGACTTGCACGATGGTGCCGCGATTGCGCGGCCGCATGCGTTTGACTGCGGCCATCGTGCTCCAAACGTATCCGAAATACGTGACGTCGGTAAGACGGCGCCACTCTTCCGGCGTCACGTCCCAAAATTCAGAGAAGACGTTGGTGAAAGCGACGTTCACCCAAATGTCGATCGGACCCAGTTCGTTTTCGACTTGCGCCGCCGCGCGCTCGACCTCGTCGTAATTAGCAACGTCAGTCGGTATCGCGATCGCAGTAGAACCGAGCGACTCCGCCTCGCGGCGGGCCGCTTCAAGGCCGGCTTCACCTCGCGCGATGAGCGCCAGGCGCGCGCCCCGCTTTGCAAATTCGCGCACCGCGGCGCGGCCGATTCCGCCCGAGGCACCGGTAACGACGACGACTTGGTTGTGCTTCACGTTCTTAGTCATTGCGAAGCGGTTTTACCCAACGTCAAATATGGGCATCCCCGTAGCGGATGTTCAAGTGGCACGTTTGGGGCGACTTCGCACACACCCGCCCCGAACAAATCGGCGCTGCAACGGCTTTGGGCGGCGAGGAGCGTGCCGCCCGCAAGACCGCGGAAGAGCATGGCTTCGATTTCGATCGGCGTATGCGAAACGGATTCGAACCTTGGGCGACAGCGTACGTCGCTGAAAGTGACGAGAATCAAGAATTAGAGTTCGCGTCCTACCCGATCGTTCGAGGCTGGCAAAAACTCTAGCGGCCCTGCAATTCGAACAATTGAAAGCCTTTCGGCTCGAGTAAAACCGTTACGCCGCGCGCTAGCTCGTGGCCGCTCATGCTTTCGCCCGGCCTCCAAGCCTGTGTCATGCTCTCGTAGCGGCGGCATTCGAAATTGCCGTTAAGACCTCGAAAACGAACGGCCGTCGTAACGGCGCGATCGCTCATGTTACCGATGAGGGCGACAATCCTCGAGCGATCGCGCAGGGCCGCACTTATCGCGTCGTCGCCGCTGCAGTGTACGCGCTCGCTAATGTCCTCGTCCAAAAGTTCCGCCGGCGCGCTTGCGGCAATATCGGCCGACATCCATACGCGCAGCTCCGGCACCCGTGCGCAGAACCACGTTACCCGCTTGCCGCGATACGGCATATTTTGAATGCCGCTCCACGACCAGTGCGGCGGCACGTGCGGCGTGATGCGGGACTCCTCCCCGGTGAGATCGAGACCCAGCGTTCCTTCGATGACGGCCCAGATGTAACGCGGCGGAAACCAGGGAGAAAGCAGCATCCCGCCGTTCACGAGCGTCTGTCCGTGCAGCCACTCCGAGAATTGTCCCGGCACGGTATTGTTGCGCTGTGGATTGCGCGCATAGTTTTCGAAGCCGTTTGTGAGCGCTTCTTCCACGAAGTGCGGGAGAAATTCCGCGGCCGCCTTGGCGTACCAAAACGTGACTCCGTTCCAAACGCCGCCGAGCAGGCCGCTCGAGTCGTCCGGCGAGTAGTTGATGGCGTCGTGAGGGATAGTGCGCATTCCGCCGGGCGTCCAGAAGTCGGTATCGCTCAATCGCCGCACGATCCTCGCCGACGTTTCGCGATCGCTTACGCCGAAGAGAACGGGGAAAAGCAAATCGGCGGTGATATCCGTGCGCACGCTTCCGTCGACGTCGATGTTCAAGTAGTACAGTCCATTCCCGGGATTGAACAGATGCGCGTTAATTGCGTCCTTCAATTTCGCCGCGGTTTCGTCGAATTCGCATCGGGTACGGTCATCGCCGCGCGCGGCGGCTAGTGCCGCCATGCACCGGAATGCTCCATAGCTTTCCGCGTTAATTTCCGTGACCGCGCCGCTTAAGCGGTACCGCTGAATGACATTGCGCCAGCCTGCGATTCCAGGCGTTCCCGTCCGCGTCGAAGTGCACCAAACCAGCCCGGCGTCATTGCGTTGCGCGGCGATGTAACGGCATGCGCGCACGAGCGCTGGATACGCTTTGTCCAAAAACGATGCGTCACCGGTGAGTTGATAATGGTGCCACGCGCTCCAAACGATGAGGGGCGTGTTGTCGTTGATATTGAGGCCGTAATCGCCGGTACGGCCGTCGAGCATATCGAAATACTCGGGAATGAGTCCGCTGCGTTCCTGGCGCGTCAAAAACTGCGTGAGACATTCGCGCGAAAAATCCGTATCGAAGTAATCGCTTCCGGCACAGAACCATGCGGCGTCGCGCGCCACGCATTTCGTCGATTCCATGGGATCGTTCGTGAAGCCGCGTCCTAGCGGCGTTTCGAGCAGGACGCGCTTCATGTTGGCTTTCGCCCACAGGACTCCGCGATTGATCTCCGTGTTCGGCGTCACTACGAGCGTTTGCGCCAGCGTGTCGTGGTAATGCGTCTGCGTTTGCGTCAGCGCTTGCTGCGGGGAATCGACGGCCGCGTAGACTTTTTTGAGCGCCTCGACGCCTTCCGCGCCGACACAGATTCGAAACGCAATGCTGCCGCGTTCGGCGCATTCCAGCGTCGTGGAGTAGTGCAGCACGCCAAGCGCGGCGTTTGCACTATCGGTCCGGCCTGAAAGGCGCCCCGGATAACGCGGTGTGACGGCCATTGCGCGATCCTCGCCGGTCTGATAGCTCGCGGGGGCCGAGTCGGCTCCGACGATGCGCGCCAGATTCTTTTCGCTTTTGCTGAACGCGACGAGCGCTTTCAGCGATTCGTCGTACTCCGCGACGAGCTTGTCGTCGAGGTGCATGGTGAGGTCGCAGAACGCAAAGGTACCGATCTGCTGGCGTTCCTCGGAATCGTTCGAGAATTCGATCGTGTAAAAGACGGCGCTGGGAGGAGGCGAGTTCACGAAGATGCGTTCGGTGACGTAAACGCCGTTTGAAAGCATGTACCGGTGCTCTTGATGTTCCGGATATAAAAAGAAGTGCCCGGACACCGGATCCAGCTTCATTCCGGTCCGCTCGTCCCAATGTTTCAGGACGAACGTTTGGATAGGCGATTTTCCGGCGTTGACGCAGTACACATTGGCAATCGCGCCGGTGGCCTTGATGCGGATCTGCGTTGTGGTGCTTCCCAGCAGGCTGCCGGACGCCACATCGTGATCTGCAAGGCGGTACGCCCCGAAATTATGCGGCCAGCGAAGTTTTTTGGTGCCGTCGACGCTGCCGCGGACATTCGGTCTATACGCTACGGTTTGCGAGCTGTCCATCCCAGCGAGTCATACCCCGCGCAGGGTACAATGCACATCGTGATTGCGTCGCTTGCGCTGCTTGTGCTGATGCAGACTTCTTCCGTTCAAGAAGGCGGCCAGCTTTTCGCGCTGCATTGCGCAACCTGTCACGGTACGAATTTGCAGGGCTCGAGCCAAGGGCCGCCGCTCATTAACGCGGACGCGATCGACGTCGATTACGAACTGAGCACGGGTCGGATGCCGGCCTCGATCCCCTTCGAGCAGGAACAGCATAAAGCGCCGATATTTACGCCGGAGCAAATCAGCGCGCTGGTGCAGTTTGTGATGTCGCGCTCGACGGGGGATAGGTGGTTGCCTCCTGACGGCGCTTCGCCGGGCTCAGCGCCCGTTCGACACGCTTACGATGATAAATTGGTTGATGAGAGTTTGCGGCGGGGGCGTGCCGTTTATGCGGAAAATTGCGAACATTGCCACGGTGCGACCGCGCATGGCGATGCCGTCGGCTATCAGGACGTCGCTCCCGAACTCATGGATTCAACGCCGCGGGAAATCGAAGAAGCGGTGCGCATGGGACCCGACGTCATGCCGAAGTTTGGGCCGAAGATCATCGACGATCGCAGTTTGAACGACCTCGTCGCCTACGTTCGGTTCTTGCAGCACGGAGAGTACAATCCAGGCGGACTTCAATTGGCAAACTGGGGCCCGGTTCCGGAGGGATTCGTCGCGTGGACGTTCGGCATCGGTTTGCTCGTGCTGCTGGTACGGCGCATCGGCTCGACCGAATAGCGCGCGCCGAATGACGGCGGTTATTCGTTTGCTGCCAACGGGCGGGGGTAAGACCTTGGTATGAACGCAAGCAAGTTTTTGCTGCAGCGCCTCGTGGACTGGGGCGTGACGCGGATTTACGGATACCCCGGTGATGGAATCAACGGCCTGCTCGGTGCACTCGAGGACTTTGCCGAGAAGATCGAGTTCATCCAAGTGCGGCACGAAGAGATGGCCGCCTTCATGGCGTGCGCGCATGCGAAGTTTACCGGTGAGGTGGGCGTATGCATGGCGACGTCGGGGCCGGGAGCGATCCATCTGCTGAACGGCCTGTACGACGCAAAAATGGATCACGTTCCCGTCGTTGCGATCGTCGGACAAGCTGCCACGATGGCGATGGGTGGGTCCTATCAGCAGGAAGTCGATCTGCAGACGCTCTTCAAAGACGTGTGCGATTACAACTATACGATCACCAGCACGATGGCGACGCGTCACGTCGTCGATCGCGCAATGCGCATCGCCATGGGAATGCGCGGCGTGGCAACCGTGATTTTCCCGAAAGATTTGCAAGAGGAAGACTACACCGAGCCGCCGCGCAAGCACAACACCGTGCACAGCGGCGTAGGTTTCTCGCAGCCGATGATTCTTCCGCGGCTGCCCGACTTGCAGCGCGCGGCCGAAGTGCTCAACGGGGCTTCAAAAGTCGCGATGCTCGTCGGTGCGGGCGCGAAATACGCGACGGACGAGCTCATTGCCGTCGCCGACCGTTTGCAGGCGTGCTGCGCGAAGGCTCTGCTCGGAAAAGACGTGCTGCCCGACGATTTGCCATGGGTCACGGGCACAATTGGGTTGCTCGGCACGCGTCCGAGTTCCGACATCATGGAGCAGTGCGATGCGCTGCTGCTGGTCGGCACGAACTTCCCGTACGCCGAGTTTTTGCCGAAAGACGGCTCCGTGCCGGCCGTGCAGATCGACATCGATCCTCGATATATCGGCTTGCGTTATCCGACCGACGTGAATCTCATTGGGGACGCCACCGACACGCTACAAGCCCTGTTACCGCATTTGCAGCAGAAAGACGACACGTCGTGGCGTGAAAACGTTCGCGCCAACAAAGAAGAGTGGTATGCGATCGAGGAAGATCGCGCGCATCAGTCCGCGGAGCCGCTCAATCCGCAGTTGCTCTTCTCGGTGCTGAACCGCAAGCTTCCATCGAATGCGATCGTCACCGGCGACGCCGGAACGCCGACGAACTGGATGGCGCGCCATTTGATGGTGCGTCGCGGAATGAAGATGTCGCTCTCCGGCAATCTCGCAACGATGGGTTCGGCCGTACCGTACGCGATCGCCGCAAAATTCGCGTTCCCCGATCGCTGCGTCATTTCGCTTCCGGGCGACGGCGCGATGCAAATGAACGGCATCAACGAACTGATCACCGTATACAAGTATTGGAAAAAGTGGAGCGACCCGCGGCTGATCTTCTTCGTGCTCAACAATACCGATCTGAACCAGGTGACGTGGGAGCAGCGTATCCTAGCCGGATCGCCGCGCAACATGGAGACGCAGCCGCTGCCGGACTTTCCTTACGCGCGATTCGCCGAGACGCTGGGCTTTAAAGGCATACGCGTCGACAAACCGGATCAGGTTGATGCCGCCTGGGACGAGGCGTTGAAGTCCGATCGTCCGGTCGTGTTCGAAGCGGTCGTCGACGGGAATGTTGCGACGCTGCCGCCGCACATCTCGCGCGAGCAGGCTATGCATTTCCTCAAGGCGGTTCGAAAAGGCGATCCGGAAGAACGCGGCATGATCAAAGAATCCGTGAAGCAGATCATCGCAGGCGTCATGCCGCGGAGATCGTAGGTGCCCGCAGGGGCAGCGGTTCGTGCGGAATGTCAGATCGAAGCAGTCAGCGCCAAAGCATACCGCATTCCGACGGAAGAACCGGAAGAATCAGACGGTACGCTCGTGTGGAGCTCGACGACGCTGGTGGTCGTCGAGCTTCGCGCGGGCGGTGTTAACGGCATTGGATACACGTACGCCGACGCATCCGCCGCAAAACTTATCGACGGGTTGCTGAAGGAAGCGCTCGTAGGCAAAGATGCGCTCGACACGGCCGCGCGCTACGCAGACATGTGTGCGAAAGTGCGCAACAACGGCCGCGAAGGCGTCACGGCGATGGCAATTTCTGCGGTCGACATCGCGCTTTGGGACGCGAAGGGAAAGTTTCTGCTGGCGCCGGTCGCGGTTTTGCTCGGTGCGGCCCGCAAACGCGTGCCGGTGTACGGCAGCGGCGGCTTCACATCCTACGGCGAACGACGGCTTTGCGAACAGCTTTCGGGATGGGTTCACGACTCGTCCATCCCGCGCGTAAAGATGAAAGTCGGTCGCGACGCCGATGCCGATCCGGGGCGTGTCGCAGCGGCGCGCAAAGCGATCGGAAAGGACGCCCAGCTGTTCGTCGATGCCAACGGCGCATACGCGTGCAAACAGGCGCTCGAGATGGCTCGTTATTTCGCCGAGCAGAACGTCGTCTGGTACGAGGAGCCGGTCTATCATAACGACCTGGCCGGAAACCGTTTCGTGCGCGAACGCGCGCCCGCAATGATGGAAGTGAGCAACGGAGAGTATGGGTTTGCGCCGTACAATTTTCAGCAGATCATCGCCGCCGGCGCGGCCGACGTGCTGCAAGCCGACGTTACACGCTGCGGCGGGTACAGCGGATTTCTTGCGGTGGACGCGTTATGCGAGGCCACGAACGTTCCGCTGTCGAGTCACTGCGCTCCATACGCCACGTTGCCCGTTGCAAGCTGCGCAAAGATGCTCCGGCACATCGAGTATTTTTACGACCACGTGCGAATCGAACGCATGTTGTTCGACGGCGTTGCCGATCCCCAAGACGGCGCGCTGATCCCGGATTTCGACCGGGCGGGGATAGGGCTTGAGTTGAAGCGGGCGGATGCGGAGAGGTGGCTGGTGTGATACGAATTTTGTCCTCGTCCGGCTCGGACGCCCTTCGACAAGCTCAGGATGACAAGGGAAGAGAAAACGGTAAAGCGAGGCCGGATGCAGTAAACGCGAGCGATCTCGACATCGATCTGCGCGGCTTGGAAGCGGATTTGCGGCGAATGATGCGCGGCGACGTGCAGTTCGACGACGCGTACCGTGCGATGTACTCGACCGATGCTGCCAATTACCGTCAAGTGCCGATTTGCGTGGTGCTTCCTAAAGACGCCGCCGATGCACAGATGGCGATGAAGATTTGCCATCGGTACGGCGCGCCGGTAACGCCGCGAGGCGGCGGAACGAGCCTTACGGGCGCGAGCTGCAACGCGGCGGTGATCTTCGACTACAGCAAATACATGAACCGGATCATCGAACTCGATCCGGAGAAAAAAATTGCCGTAGTCGAGGCAGGCGTCGTCCTCGACGATTTGCGTCACGCCGCCGAAAAGCACGGTTTGACGTTCGGACCAGCGCCGTCGACGCATAACCGCTGCGCGATCGGCGGCATGTTCGGAAATAACTCCTGTGGGCTGCCGGCGCAATTTGCCGGACGCATGGAAGAGAACGTCTTCGAGGTTGAAGTGCTCCTGCACGACGGCACGCGGATGCACGTCGGCTCGACGACTCCGCAAGAATACGAGCAGATTCAGCGCGAGGGCGGCCGGAAAGCGGAGATTTACGCCAAGCTCAAGCGCATTCACGAAAACTATGGGCATTTGGTACGCGAACGGTTTCCGCAGATTCCGCGCCGGGTTTCGGGTTACAACCTCAATCAACTGGCGCCGGAAAACGGCTTCAACGTTGCGCGCGCGCTTATCGGAAGCGAAGGTACGATCGTGCACGTGCTCACGCTTACGCTGCGTCTCGTGCCGGATACGCCGCACCAAGCAATGGCGCTCATCGGGTTCGAGGATATCGCGACGGTCGGCGATCACGTCGCCTTCTGCAACGCGTATTATCCACGCGCCATGGAAGGCATGGACGAAACGCTCTTTCAGCACATGCACGAGAAAGGCAAAAACCCGCACCAGCAGGAGGAGTTGTTTCCGGAAGGACGGGCGTGGATCGTCGCGCTCTTCGGCGCCGATACGAAGGAAGAAGCCGAGGCGAAAGCACGCAAACTCATCGAAGATATCAAGCGCGAGAGCCCGGTCGTCAAAGGCGCGCAGGTCCAGACGAACGAGCACAAGATTGAGGAAGTTCACAAGATCCGCGAAGCTGGGTTGGGCGTCAACGCGAAGATTCCGAATCAGCCGGAGTTTTATCCCGGTTGGGAAGACGCTGCCGTCGCGCCGGAGCATCTGGGCAAATACCTGCGCGAATTTCAGCAGAAGATGCAAGAGTATGGCTACTTTGCATCGATCTACGGGCATTTTGGCCAGGGATGCGTGCACTGCCGCATCAACTTCGATCTCTTTACCAAGGACGGGATCGAAAAGTACCGCAAATTCGTACACGACATGGCGCACATCGTCGTCAAGTATGAAGGCTCCGTTTCGGGAGAACACGGCGACGGACAGATCCGCGGCGAGCTGCTGCCGATTATGTACGGCGAAGAATTGGTGCACGCGTTCTGGGAATTGAAGACGGCGTTCGATCCCGACAATAAAATGAACCCCGGCAAGGTCGTACGGCCGTACCGGATCGATCAGAACCTGCGGTGGGGCGTGAATTACGAACCGTGGGATCCGCAGACGAAGCTGCGCTTTAAAGAAGACCACGGCAGTTTTGCGTATGCTGCCAACCGCTGTGTGGGCGCGGGCGTCTGCCGCAAACACGACAAGGGGATCATGTGCCCCAGCTACATGGTTTCCAAAGAAGAGAAGTATTCGACGCGCGGCCGCGCGCGCTTACTCTTCGAGATGCTTCAGGGAAATCCGATGCGGCGGCGTTGGAGGGAAGACGAAGTCAAGGACTCGCTCGACTATTGCCTGGCGTGCAAGGGCTGTAAACATGAATGCCCGGTGAACGTCGACATGGCATCGTATAAAGCGGAGTTTTTGCATCACTACTTCCAGGGGCGCGTGCGTCCGCTGTATATGTGGCTGTTCGGGTACATGTTCGTGTGGGCGAAATTTGCCTCGCTCATGCCGCGCGCGGCGAATTTCTTCACGCAAGCGCCGCCGTTCAGCTCGTTTTTCAAGAAACTTGCCTCGGTCGCCCCGCAGCGCCACATTCCCATGTTTGCGGATTACACGTTCCGAAATTGGTTCGAAAAACGCGCGCCGCGCAACGTTGGTAACGATCGGGTCATCCTGTGGACCGACACGTGGAACAATTACTTCCATCCGCGAACGGCGCAGGCGGCGGTCGAAGTTCTCGAAGACGCCGGCTACCACGTGCTTATTACACAGCGGCAGATCTGCTGCGGACGGCCCCTCTACGATTACGGATTGCTGAATCAAGCCGAGCGTCAGGTCCACGCCATTGTCGACGAACTGCGGCCCCTCATCCGGGAGGGAGTGCCGCTCATCGGGCTAGAGCCGTCGTGTCTTTCGGTCTTCAAAGACGAAATGCAGAACATGGTCGGCAACGATATCGACGCGATGCGGTTGGCCTCGCAGTCGTATACGCTTGAGTCGTTTCTGAACAAGAAAGCCGAGCGCGATGAGGATTACAATCCTCCTAAACTCGATCGTCACGCAATCGTGCACGAACACTGCCATAAGAAATCCATCCTCGATCCGACATCGGAGTCGCACGTGTTCGACCAAATGCAGTTGCGGCACGAACAGCTGGAAAGCGGCTGCTGCGGCATGGCGGGCGCATTCGGATTTGAGAAAAGCCATTACGAAATGTCCATAGCCTGCGGCGAGCGCGTATTGCTTCCGAAAGTCCGTAGCGCAAATCCCGAAACGATCGTCGTGGCCGACGGGTTTAGTTGCCGCGAACAGATTTCTCAGACGACGAAGCGTGAGGCGTTGCATCCCGCTGAGGTCATGGCCATGGCGATTGCGGATCGCCGTCACGCGCGCGATGACGCGTATCCCGAGCGGCGGTTCCGGCGCGATTTGGAAAGCGAGCGGCGCAAAATAATTACTCAAGGCTACGCGGTGCTCGCGGGCGTTGCGGCGGTCGCCGTGCTTGCGGGCGTTGCTCTCACAAACCTGAGGAAGCGCGGATGATGAAAAGCCTTCTCGAGGTACTCGGCGTACGCGTCGAAAAGGCGGAGATCTCGCAAGAGACCGGGTTGCGTTTGGCGGACAAGGTCGCGATCGTGACCGGCGGCGATACCGGGATCGGGCGCGCGATTTGCCTAGCAATGGCCGGTGAAGGCGCAAAAGTCGTTATCGATTATCACGGCGATCGCACGCCGGCGACCGCTCTGGTAAAACAAATCGAACAAGCCGGCGGAACTGCGTGCGCGATTGCAGCGGACGTCAGCAAAGCGCAGGACGTGCACGAGCTCGTCGACGCTGCGATGCAGCGCTACGGCAGATTAGACATTATGGTGAACAACGCGGCGTTTGAAGAGCAGCATCCGTTTTTGGAAATGCCGCTGGAGACGTACGAACGCGTCATCGCGATTGCGCTCACCGGCGTTTGGCTGTGCGCGCAGAGCGCAGCGCGCGCCATGGTCGCGGGCGGCCGGGGCGGACGCATCATCAACATCTCGTCAATTCACGAGGACGTCGCAATGCCGACGAATGCGCCCTACTGCGCGGCGAAGGGCGGAGTACGAATGCTGGCCCGAACGCTTGCGGTCGAACTAGCGCAATACGGCATAACGGTGAACAACGTGTGCCCCGGCGCGATCGCGACGCCCATTAACGAGAAAATCAGGAAAGATCCGGAGAAGTGCGAAGAACTGCTGGACGAGATTCCGATGCGACGCGTAGGAACACCTGAGGAAATCGCTGCGATGTGCGTCTATCTCGCCTCGGACGCCGCGGGCTACGTCAACGGAGCGTCGCTCTTTATCGACGGAGGAATGAGCAAACAATCGGGTTCGCTCTAGCGGCACGATAGACGGGAGGTTGAATGCACGCGGTTGCGGGCTCGGAAGCTGAAGCCAGTTATGGGAAGGCGATTCGTGACGAACAGCTTCCTTCGTTCACCATTTCCGAGAGCCATTTGGGGATGGGCGCCAGCCTGGGCAACGGCGCATTGTGGGTGAAGACGAAGGGCACCGGCGCCCTCGAAGATGTTTTCCTCAATGAGATCGCTCAGACGCTCGTGGGCACGTTTTCGCTGCGGTACGGCTCTCATGCCAGACCCGTCGCCGCCGCGTTATCGAACGGCACCGTCGAACACCCGTCCGCAACGTATAGCGGGCTCTTTCCGCAACTCGGCAGCCGGATGTTCGACATTCATCCCGCATACCAGCGCGTGCGGTATCGCCTTGCCAGCGTTATCGACATCGCGGAAACGACGTTCGTCCCTCTTGGAAGCGTAGCGCCGGGACATAGCGATCCGGCGCTGGTGTACGTTGCGGTCGAACTGTACAACCGTGACGAATCGGCGCATCACCTTCGCGTTGCCGCGTCGGCGACGTTGCGAGGCAGCACGAGGCCGGATGTGCGCGCGCGGTACGACGAACATTTGCACGCGCTTGTCGCATCAAATGCGTCGACGCCCCAGTTCGTCAGAGTCCTGGCCGCTTCCGAGACGCCTGCGCGGTACGGTTGCGACTTCGATTTTGGCGGCACATACGACGTATCGCACCTGCACGCCGTCAATAACGACGTGAGCGCCGTCGGCGACGTTATCGCCCGCCTGCAAATCGATCTGCCGCTTGACGCCGGTGAAACGCGCACCATTTGGTTTGCGCTTGGGTTGTACGGACAGGGCGAGGACGACGCCGTGAAGCGGTTCGCCAAACGTGAGGACGCAGGCGCCGCGCTCGAGCGCACCATCAAGCATCTGCAACAGGTTTTATGCAACGGCATCGTTTTGACTCCGGATCCGGTCATCAATCATGGCGCGCTCTGGAGCAAAGTCAACATGCGCCGCGTCATGGCAACCTATCCAACGGGCCGCGCTTTTACGAACGATCCCGGCAAGTATGCGAACGTCGTTATTCGCGATAGCGCGTGGTTCGTCTACGGCAACGATCATTTCGTTCCGTCGTTCTCGCGCGATTTGCTCGACAACATCGCCTCGCGCGCCTATCCGAACGGCAAGCTTCCGGAATACTTTGAGGCCGTCACTGGAAGAGTCGACGACGATGGTCTGAATATCAATGACGATACGCCGCTCTACATCTTGGCCGTCAATCACCATTTTCGCGCCGGCGGCGACTTCGATTGGCTGCGTAAGACGTATCCCGCGGTTTCAAAAGCCGCACGTTACATTATTTCGCAAATGGACGACCGCGGTCTGGTGTTCTGCTCCGCCAACGATTCCGCGGGCGGCGAGCGCGCCATCGCCGGATGGCGCAACATCATCGACGGGTATAGCATTACCGGCGCGGTCACCGAAATTAACGCCGAATGCGTCGCAGCTTTGCGGGCGGCCTCGCACCTTGCCGAAAACCTCAGCGGTTACGAATCCGACGCGTCCGATTTCGCGGATGCATCGAAACGCGTCCGCGACGCTATGGATACGCATCTCATCAACCCGGATAACGGGTTGTATTATCTGAACATCGATGTGGACGGAAACGTGCACACCGATGTTACCGGCGACCAAGTGTTCCCGGTCATGATGCGCGCATGCGATGAAGCGACCGGTTACCGTATCATCAGCCGGCTCAATTGTCAGGACTTTTGGACATCGGCGGGCGTGCGAACGGTTTCGCGGTTCGATCCGCGCTTTGACCCGCTGGCATTCTCGGGCTTAATGGGCGGCGTTTGGCCGGGGCTTACGTGGTGGTTTGCCTTTGCAGCGGCGCGTTATCATCCCGAATTCATGGTGCGCGCGCTGCGCTCGTCCTTCGAACATTACGGCGCGGCACCGCGAAAAAACAACACGGTTCCAGGACAATTCAGCGAATGGTTCGACGGCGAAAGTCTGTCCAACCGCGGCATGCGCTTGTCGCCGTGGGAGCCGCCGCGGTTCTTGTGGGCGGTTATCGAAGGCGTGTGCGGCGTAATGCTTTCACCCGGAGCGCCTCGCATTAACCCCCTCATTCCTGCCGACTGGACTTGGATTGGATTGCGGCAGCTGCCATATCATGGCGGCCGGCTGACGTACTTTTTGATCCGAGAAGCCGGTGCCGGCTTCCGGATTTACTCCACCGCAGCCGTGGAGAGCGATTGGGACGTCAATATCTTCCACCTTGACGTCTCGAAAAAGGTCCGTGTCTTTTCAGAAAGCGCCGTCGTTATCGCGCTCGCACGCGATGACGGCATCGCGATTCTCATTGGAAACACGGGCGAGGCGACGATTCAGACGCCGATCGCGATTGACGACGACGTAGCAACCGAGTCCAAGTGGTTCGTTCGCATGTACGACAGCGAGCGAAAGGAATGGGACTCCGCCGGCACGCTTGCGCGCCCAGATCTCAAGGGACTTGCGGTCTCCATTGAAGCAAACGGCTTCCGGCTCATCGAGCTTTCTCTGCAGCAAGGATCATGACACAGTATAAATTCGGTTACAGCGAGTTCACTACGTGGCCGTGGCCCTACAAAAAAGATCTTGAAAAATATGCCGAGCACGGCGCGGGCGTCGTCGAGGTGTGCGAGTTCAAGCTCGCTCACGGCGAGTACGACCAGCTCGCAGAAGTCGGCAAACACGGACTAACGGCCTCATCCATTCAAATGAAGGTGCATTCGGTTTTCGTGGATTCGATGGCCAACAAGCCGGAGCAGCCCGAAGACCGGATACAACAGATGAAGGAAGCCATCGCGAACAGCGCGCCGTTTCTGCCGAAAGGAACGCCGTTTATCGTGATTACCGGCGTCCCGCCGGACGCGAACTTCCGCAAGGCCGTCGATCGAACCGTGGAAGCGCTCAAAGAGCTCGGCGATGCCGCCGCACAATGCGAAATGAAGATCGCGTTCGAGCCGCTGAGCCCGATCAACATTCACGCCGACACCGCGGTTTGGTATCTGGACCAAGGGTTGGATGTCGTGGAGAGGGTCAATCATCCCAGCGTGGGCATCTGCATCGATTCGTGGAACGTGTGGCAAACGCCGGATCTGGACGACGTAATCCGGCAGTGCGGTAAGCGCATTCTCGTGATTCAGCTGAGCGATTGGAACACGCCGCGGTCGAATGCGGATCGCTTCACGCTCGGTACGGGCAAGATTCCGCTTGAAAAGATGATGCGTTCCATCCGGCAAACGGGCTACGACGGGCCGTGGGTGATCGAGATTCTTTCCTCGATGCATCTGGACGGCTCGTTGTGGAAGTCGGATTTAGACCAGGTGCTCAAAAAGAATCGCGAAGCGTTCGAACGTCTCTGGCGTGAAAGCGCGCCTAACGCCTAAATTATGCGATATGGCGCGCCGTCAATCGCAATTCGCGCGCGGCTTCGAGATCGTGCCGGTTTCCCGTGACGCTGTAAGATAGCTCCAACGCTCGCGCTTTCTCCAATAATGCACCGCCCGAATCGAGATAGAACAACGCGCGTTCGATATCGTCGCGGTTTTCGGCCCCGATCTTTGTTCGAGCGATTGCACGCGCCAAATAGGGAATGCCTAAGTAGTGCGTTTTCGCGCGACCCTCGAGTGCGTCAATAGCGCGCGTTGCAGAAGCGATCGTTTCGGAAACTTCGCCGCGCTGGCGGCGCGCACGCGCCTCTGCCACTTCGAGAATGCCGCGAAGCAGTCCGTGATGCTCCGCCAAAGGACGGGCACGCCGCAACCGCGCGAGTGCGCTGTCGCCCATGCCGGATGCTCCCTCGATTCTTGCAGTAATGAAGAGCGTACGAATGAGCGGGTCTTCATCTAAAACCGCCGATCCCAATTCGATCGCGCGCTGTACGATAGGCACTGCATCACGGGGGTTGCCCGCCATATCGGTGAGGCACGCCAGCGCGAGCAACGACCAAATCTCTTCATACTGCAAACCGTGCCACTGAGCGATTTGCAGCGCCTCCTCGGCGTCTGACCGCGCGTTCGCCGCTTCAGCCGGAACTGCGGCCCGAAGCAGCGCCCGGTATACGAGCACCTGCGCGAGCTCCGCGGACGGCGGTACCGGCAGCCTTCGAAGAACGTCGTAGGCTTTTGCAAGACACTCCAGACCGCGTTTGGGATTATGCGCTTCCTCGTGCTGAATCGCCAAGAAGATCAAGTCTCGCGAGTAGCTGCGCGCCTCAAATGGATTTCGCGGAGCAACGCCCGCGTTTAATGCGCGTTCGCTCAGCTCGATGGCGAGATCGGACAGGCCGTCCCGGTACGGGATGTACGCTTCCGCCATCGCGATGCTGCGGCGAGCGTTGTTTGCGTCCGTATCCGGCAGACGCGCTGCCAGCGATCGCGCTTCCTCTAACGCGTTTCGCGCTTCGTCGTAACGCCCTTGACCGCTGAGCGCGAGTGCGCGCGTAGTAAGCGCGTCCAGTGCGTGAGCGTCGGGCAGCGCCTTGTCGAGAAGCCGGTCCACGATTTCCAAACCACGTTGCGAATGTCCGTAGCGGATGACGGTGCGTGCCAACTCGATCTCTTGCGTTTCACGCGGAATAACGCTCCGGACTGAAACCGGCGTTTCATCCGCGGCAAGCTGCTCGTACAGCGCGGAGCGAATGCGATAGAGATGCCTTTCGGAGACGCCTAAGTCGGCGGCAATCTTTTTGAACGGAAGGCGAAGAACTTCGGAAAGCTCGAAAACTTTGCGCTCGATGCTCCCCGGCTCGAGGCGCGAGAGCAGCCGCGCGATCTCAGCCTCCGCGTTCGCCGGCGAGCGAAAAGGGCCACGACGCTTACGTAAGTCGCGCAGATGGAGGCGAAGCGAATCGGGCGACATGGTGATAGGTTAAGTCTGCGCGGGCAATGAGCCTGCCGCGAATGTGCCACGACCTGACCAAAACCTGACAAACGTAAAAGCCGGCTGAAAACAACCGGCTTTGACGCCATGGGCCTGGGCCTGTGGAGAGCGCCATGCCGCCGTTATCATAACGTGTTTTGCGCGTTGGCGTTGCAACGCGCGGCGCTTCGTCATGTTCCTGTCAGCTTTCCGCGTCGGTGTTTGTGAATTCGTTTTGAATATTTGTGTCGTGAAACGCATTGCGTTTCACAGCGCAAAAAAGAGAGGAATTGCATGACACACTGGTCATCTCTCCGTCGAAGCGCGATCGCTCTCGTGATGCTCGTCGGTCTTTTCGGTCAGGGAACCTGGGCACTGGCCGGAACGACCGGAGGAATCACGGGCAACGTGCGCGATTCGGACGGTACGCCCGTGCCGGGTGCAAAGGTAACGGTTTCGTCACCTTCGGAGATCGCGTCCACCAGCACGGACGCCGACGGGCACTTCAGCTTCCTATCGTTGGCTCCGGATACATATACCGTCACGTCAACGAAGGACAATTACCAAAACGGGTCGCTACCCGGCGTTTCCGTTTTTGCCGATCAAGTGCAAACGGTAGCGCTGACGATGCCGAAGGCGTTAAAGACGATCGCCAGCGTACGATCGCAGGCGGCATCGAGCCTTGTAAAATCCGGAGTCGGCGGGGACATCTACAACGTCGACCCCGCGCAGATGCAAAAAACCGCCGCACTGGGCGGCGGCGGCAACCTCGACTCTGCATACTCGGCGATCGCTTCGGTTCCGGGACTCATCGTGGGCACGGGTGCGGTTGGATGGAATCAAGCCGTGATCGTGCGCGGAAATAATCCGTGGTTCACCGGCTTCGAATACGACGGAATTCCGGTAAACCGGGCGTTTGACAACTACACGGCATCGACGGCATCCAATCTGGGCTTGCAAGAACTGCAAGTTTATACCGGCGGCGGTCCCGCGAGCATTTCGTCGACGGGGACCTCCGGGTTCATCAATCAGGTTATAAAAACCGGAACGTATCCCGGCTACGGCATGCTTTCCGGCGGCATCTCCGGTGTAGGTGCGTTTTATCACTCCCTGCGGGCTGAAGCAGGCGGCGCAACCCCGAGCCGCAACTTCAGCTACTACGTAGGTGTAAGCGGCTACAATCAGGCGTTCCGCGGCATCGACAATAACGACGGCGCCGGATTGTTCGGCCTCGGATCTCAATATCTGACGTACGGGTTCGTCACGCCGGGCCTGCTGGATACATTTGCGGCAGTGGGTCTTGGCGTTTTCAACGCGTGCGGTCCGAACGGATTGGTGGACAATCCGCTTTTTGCTGCACTCGGTGCCCCTCCGCCGTATGGGCAAGGGCCGCTGCAGGGTTGTATTTCAAACGTGCCGGGAACTTGGGCCGGCGTTCCGCTGTTGAGCGACCGGGAGAACGTCGTCAATCTGCACTTCGGCATACCACGCCGCAACGGCCAGCGTGACGACCTTCAAGTGATGTGGAGCGCTTCGGGAGAGCAAACGTACAACAACACCGCACCGAATCTCGATGGGCAGCTCAACAATTGGATGATCAACATGTCCGGCTTCCCATATTGCGGCCCCACCGGCAGGGACCCGGGATGCGCCGCGGATGAGGCTGCCTACAACGCAGGCCTCTTTCCGTTAGTATATCCGCCTGCCGCAAGCCAAACGCTGCCATGGCAAAACTATCCGTACTACCAAGACTCGTACCAATATAATCTGCCGTTCGGAACGAACGTGGCGCCAAACGGAACGCCGCTGCAGCCGGGCATCTACTATCAGCCGAACACGCCCGCACATTCGTTCCAAGCGCAGATGCCGCTCGACATCAACGATTTGTTCAACAACGACACCGGTATCGCGAAGGTGCAGATCACCCATCCATTCGATAACCGGTCGTTTCTGCGGTTAATGGGATACACGTTCTTCTCCGATTGGACGCAAGACGGAATCCCGTCGGCATATGCGGCTACAGCGGGCTTCCAATGGACCTCACCAAACTACGATCTGATCACCCACACCGCGGGCGGCATGCTGCAGTACTTCAATCAGGTAAACGACAAACATTTGCTGCAGTTTACCGGCAACTATACACACGCGAACGTCAACCGCTTCAACAACTCGACTGCAGGTTCGACTGCGTCCACGCCTTTGGGGTTGATCTCACTGGCAGCGAACGGCACGTACACCTGTTACAACGCCACAACGACGACGTATCTCTATGGTGCGGCTGCGGCCGCGCCCGGCGATCCGGTGCCGTGCGGCGTGGTGCCGGACAACGCTCCACGCGCCGGATTCACTCCGTACTCGTCCAGCGCGGCACATGTCGTCGCCACGGGATCGCTTCCCGCAATCACCGGTCAAGCGGCGACGAGCGGCGCCTATTGGGCGACGTTACAAAACGGCAATGCGAACGGAACGTTCAACAGCGTGTTGCCGGACTTCTATTCGGCGTCGATTGCCGATCAATGGCGTCCTTCGGACAATCTAACGATCAACGCCAGCCTGCGCTGGGACCAATTCACGTACAACTTGGCGCCGGCAAATACCGCTCAAAATCCATTTTACGCACAGATCATTCAGAACTTTGCGTGCGTCGATCCGGCGACAAATACGGTGCAAGTGAACCCGCTTGCGCCGGGTGAATATCCGCCGGCGAAGCCGGTCCTGACGAGCGGCGCGTGTAATCCGGGATTCGTCCATCCGAACGGCGCCGGCGGCGCTCCGCTGTTTTCGTTGAACGTTCCGCCGGTCTACACGCTGCGGTATTACGAGCCGCGCATCTCGGGAACGTATACGCAAAACCGCGATACCGTTTGGCGCTTCTCGGCAGGCCGATATGCGGAACCTCCGCTCTCCGCCGCAGTTGAATATCTCTACCGCGGCGGCAGCGGCGTTTCGCTGTGGACCAACTTCATGGCGCTCGGAACGTACTCGCCGTTGCACCCGCTGGCGGGCCAAACCTCGTCACAATACGATCTTTCGCTCGAGAAACGCCTCCACGGAACGGCGATGAGCTTGAAGATCACGCCGTTTTGGAGCAACACATCGAACTGGGAGCAGCAGTCGTTCATCGGCGCGGGCTTTGTCACGCAGATTCCCGTCGGCCGCGCGCGCAGCTACGGCGTAGAAACGCAGTTGGACTACGGCGACTTCAACAAAGATGGACTCTCGGGATTGCTCTCCTTTACGTGGACGAAGTCTCAGGTTCAGTTTCAAAGGCTGTTCGGTGCGAACCAAATCGACGACATGAACTCGGCGATCCAAAACTTCAACGCGCTGACCAGGAGCGGCGGCGGCGCGCCGTGCTATTTGCCGAGCACCGCGGGCGGAGGACCCGACCCGGCTTGCGCGGCGAGCAGCATTGCGAACCCGTACTACAACATGCCGCAGCAAAGTCTGCTCGATCCGAACGGCTGGTACGAGCAGGCGCTGTACGCGCTCAAACCGGGCGTGAACACGAGCCTGATCGGTTTTTACAACTCCCCGTTCGTGACGAATCTGGTACTGAATTACCGGCATGACAAATTCTCGATCACTCCGACGGTGCAGATTCAGAGCGGGACGAAGTACGGCACGCCTTACGACGTTATCGGCCTCGACCCGCGCGACTGCGGCGCCAACCAGGGAACGACGGGCGCCGTCGCACCCGGCTCGCCAACCGCGGGAAATTGCGATTACACGACCGCAGGCCCGGGCGCAGCTGCAAACTGGACGTATCTCTACGTTCCCAACCCGCAATTAGGACGGTTTGCAACTTACGGTGAGTTCAGCGAACCGACGATCGCGATTGGCAACCTTCAGTTGACGTATGACGTCTCGCCGAAGGTGAGGCTGCAACTGACGGCTTCGGACTTGTGGCACAGCTGTTTCGGCGGGTCCAGTCAGCCGTGGACGAAGGCGGCAGCTCCCGGCAACGTCAACTGCGGATACTATCCCAATCCGTTGTACAACGGTGCGGGCTGGTACAACGGCGCCTCGCCGTTTGATGCGGCAGCGAATAACGGCATCAGCTCGTATCCGTGGGAAGCACAGTCGTATCTGCCCAAGTTCGACAACACGCAAGGAAACACGGGCGGTTTTTATATCCCGTTCACGCTGTATCTGCAGGCGCAGATCAAACTCTAGCCGGACCTAACGCTTGGTGCGAGCGCGAGGGCGTCTGCGGCAACGCAGACGCCCTCGTCGTCAGGAAGAATTGCGAATCATTCGAACACCCCGGCTGTGAGAGCGCTCCTAACCCGTGAATTCCGTGCGTTCTTTATCGCACGGCAAAGTGCCGTACTGGCGTACAGAATCGAAGAAGTTGCCGTCGGCTGGCAGATTTTCCAGCTGCGCCACAGCCCGCTGGACCTTGGCCTCGTGGGATTAATTCTTTTCCTACCGCAGCTGCTGCTCGCGTTACCGGCAGGCGTCCTTGCGGATCGGGCGGATCGCCGCGCAATCTGCGTCGTGACTTCATGCATCGAAGCGGTGGGCCTGGGCGGATTCGTTACGCTCGTTGCGCTGCACGTCCATTCGGTGCCGCTGTACTTTGCTGCGGTCTTGTTCATCGGCATCGCGCATACCGCGGGTACGCCGGCTGAACGATCGCTGCTCGTCAATATCGTACCGGCCGAGCAGTTCGTGCGCGCGCAAGGCATCGTCTCCACGTTTACGCAGCTCGCAACGATCGGCGGTCCGGCGATCGGGGGCGTCCTTATCGCGATCGGTACGTCCGTGGCATTCGCGGCTTCGGGCGCAGCATATGTGCTTGCGGCGGTCGCGTTTGCCTTCTTGAACCGCCACGATGTCGAGTATGTCGACGAACCGATCGGTCGCGCGGCGATGGAAGGCTTGCGTTTCATCTTCAATCACCGGGTTATTTTGGGAGCCATCTCGCTCGATCTCTTTGCGGTGCTCTTCGGGGGCTCGACGGCATTGCTGCCGATTTTTGCGACGGCGATTCTTCACGTCGGTCCGACCGGATTCGGACTGCTGCGCGCCGCGCCGTCCGTCGGCGCCGCGGTGGTTGCCGTGTACGTCGCCCGGCACTCGATCCGAAGCGGAATTGGACCGCTGCTTTTTACGTGCGTTACCGGTTTTGGGCTTGCAACGATCGTCTTCGGCCTTTCGCGCAATTTCGCGCTGTCGCTGGTCATGTACGTTCTGGCGGGCGGCTTCGATATGGTGAGCGTCTTTATCCGCAGCGCCATCGTCCAGCTGCGTACGCCCAATCTCATGCGCGGTCGCGTGCTCGCCGTTGAAAACGTCTTCATCGGTGCATCCAACGAACTGGGTGCATTCGAGTCGGGCGGCGTCGCCGCATTAATCGGCGCACCGGCATCCGTAGTCTTGGGCGGCGTTGCAACCGTGGCCGTCATTGCGCTGTGGTCGGTGCTGTTTCCTGAATTGCGCCGGTTTGATACGATTGAACAATGAAAAGCATTGTCCCGGCCGTTGCGTGCATCGCCTTCCTCGCTCCGCTTGCCGCACAAGCGGATACCAGCCCGCTTGTGAATAGGGTGATCGTGCAGCAAGCGCTTCAGCAGCAGATGCAAAACCAGCTCAATACGCAAGCGACGCAGCTGCAGACGCAGCAAGACCTCTCGCGCGCTAATTTACAGGTGCAGCTGCAGCAGCAGATCCTTCAGTTACAGTACCTCGAACTGCAGCAGCAACTGAACCTCGAGAAACTTCAACTACGCAGCCTTTCGACGCACCGGCATAAGGCGCACCGGGCGCACGCCACCAGCCCGTTACGATAGAGCGCAGGTTATTCAAAAAGCCGGTCGCCGCGACCATGATCATGTGGCCGCAGAAGAAGGCGACGAGTTCCAGTGCGACGCCGATATGCAGCGCCACGATGACGCGCCCGAAATTCTGGCCGCCGATCTTCGCCCACAGTGTCAGCCCCGTAACAGCGATGATAGGACCGATAAGCAGCAGCACGACCGTGTAAGCGAGCTTCTGTAGCGCATTATACTCATCGTACGCGGGCGGCGCGGAGCGCAAGCGCATATAGTACGCCGCCATGGGCCACAGACCGGTCGCGTCTTCGGCCCGGAAGAGTAATGCGCGCCACTTTCCGCCGACAAATGCGGATGTAAGGTAGAGAACTCCGCAGAGGATCATCAGTACGCCGGCATACTCATGCCACCGCGTGAGTTTGAAGTGCAGCCAGTGCGCGTGCAGGAAGATTTGTGCGCCGCTGAGCGCCAGGAAGGCGAACGCGATAAAAAATACGGCGTGGGTAATGCGTGTGATTACGGAGTGCCGGTAAACCATGCACGCAGTTTAGGCGCAAAACCTGACAACACTCAGATAGCGCCCTTCTCACCGTTCTCTCATCAAGCGCCCACGAGTCTCCGGTTCTTGTCAGGCTCGGCCGCTATGCTGTGCTTAACATGATAGGACAACTTCAGGGCCAACCCATTTCGAGCGCACTGCCGAATCCCGCGACACTTTTGCAGTCTCTGAAACGCCACAAATGGCTTGCGAGCATTACGTCGCTGCTGCTGATCGCAGCGATCGTTGCCGGAACCTTGGCGGCTACGCGCACGAACGCGAGCGCGGCATACGTGACGACGCCGGTGCTTCAACAGGATCTCACGCAGGCGGTTACGGCTTCGGGAACGGTCAATCCGCAGAATACCGTCTCGGTCAGCACGCAAGTGTCCGGTACAGTTTCGCAAATTTTTGTCGACTACAACAGCAAAGTCAAGAAGGGCCAAGTGTTGGCCAAACTCGATCCGAGCCAGTTAGAGGCGCAGCTCAGTCAAGCTCGCGCGGCGCTCGCACAAACCCAAGCGCAGGCGGCTCAGCAGTCGCAAACGGCGAGCGGCGCGCAGGCCAATATAACGGAAGCGCAGCAGACCAGCGCGGCGCAGGCGGCCAACGCCCAGGCGTCGCAGGCCGCCGTCGCAACGGCGCAATCGAACGTCGCAAAAGCGCAGGCCGCTCAACAACTCGCGCAGCAGACACTCTCACGAGATCAATCGCTGCTCTCGCAAGGCTATATCGCGCAAAGCCAGTACGATTCGGATCGCTCGAACGCTGTCGCGGCGCAAACGGGCGTCCAGTCCGCGCAGGCGGCGCTGGCGCAAGCCCGCGCACAAGCGACGGCAAGCGTCAATCAGGCGCAAGCGAGTTCGACGCAGACGCAAGTGACGGCGTCGCAGGCCGGCGCATCGCAAGATGCCGCAGCGGCTGCGCAAGCCGCCGTGCAAGCCGCTCAGGCGCAAGTTCAGCAAGACGAACTGAATTTGCAGCGCACGATCATTACCTCGCCGGTCGACGGAACGGTTATCGCGCGCGACGTTTCGGTGGGCAGCACCGTCGCGGCGAGCTTTCAATCGCCGACGCTCTTCAGCATCGCGCAAGATCTTAAAAAGATGGAAGTCGACATCAACGTCGGCGAACCGGATATCGGCAACGTGCGCCCTGGCGACACCGTAACGTTCAGCGTGCTCGCGTATCCCAACCAAACATTCCAAGGCAGCGTCACGCAAGTGCGCGTCAATCCCTCGACCGTCAACAACGTCGTTACCTACACCGTCATCACGGACGTGAACAATCCGCAAGGCCAACTGCTTCCCGGCATGACGGCAAACGCGACGATTAACGTGAAGACGGCGCACAATGCGCTCGTAGTGCCCACGCAGGCACTGACGTTCCGTCCGTCGGCCGGTACGTTCAAAGGCCGTCACCACGGGACGCAGACAACGCAAGGATCGTCGCCGTGGGGCCAGACCTCCACCGATGCGTCCGCCGGCGTCGTCGCAGGCAAGAACGGTGTCGTATTCGTGCAGCGTGACGGTAAAATTCAGCCCGTGCGCGTTCGGATCGACCTGGTGAGCGGAACGCAAGCCGCGGTAACGCCCATAAGCGGCGAACTTTCGGCGGGAGACAATGCGATCGTCTCGAGCGGCACGCAAACCGGTTCTACGCAATCTTCCGCGCGCAGTGGCCGTAGCGGTTCAGGCAGCCCGAATATGGGCGGCATCGGGAGGGCTCTGCGCTAATGCAACCTGTCGTTCAAGTGCAAGATCTTCGCAAGGTCTACGATCTTGGCACGCAGCAAGTCGTTGCGCTCGGCAGCGTCGACCTTGCGATAGAGCCCGGCGAATTCGTCGCCGTAATGGGACCTTCAGGTTCGGGCAAATCGACGTTCATGCACATCGTCGGTTTGCTCGACGAGCCGACCGCCGGCAATTACCGGTTCGAAGGTCGGGAGGTCGCGAATCTCTCCGGCGACGAACGCGCGGACATTCGCAGCCGCCGGCTCGGCTTCGTGTTTCAATCATACAATTTGCTGCCGCGCACTACGGCCGTCGAAAACGTCGAATTGCCCATGCTCTATTCGGGCGTTCCCGATAAAGAACGGCGCCGGATTGCGCTCGAGAAGATGAAGATCGTCGGCGTCGATCATCTCGCCGATAACGCACCTAATCAAATGTCGGGCGGGCAGCAGCAGCGCGTCGCAATCGCCCGTTCGCTGGTGAACAACCCCGGATTGATTCTCGCGGACGAACCAACGGGCGCGCTCGACACAAAAACGTCGCAAGACGTGATGCAATTGTTTACCCGGCTCAATGAGGAACACGGAATTACCATTTTACTCGTGACGCACGAACCGGATGTGGCTGCTTACGCAAAACGCGTGATTACGTTCCGCGATGGGCATGTTGTTGAGGATTCCCTTCGACGGGCTCAGGGCGGTTCGATACCTCACCATGACAAGGGAGAGGCGGCATGAAAACAGTGAGAATTGCGCTCGATGCGCTGCTGCGCAACCGGTCGCGCTCCCTGCTGACGATGCTAGGCGTCATCATCGGCGTTGCGGCGGTTATCGTAACCGTCGCGATTGGTGCGGGCGCTCGCGTCTCGGTGCAGAACCAAATCAACGCCCTGGGCAGCAACCTGATCGTCGTCATGCCGGGAAGCGTGACGACGGGCGGTGCGCGCAGCGGCTTCGGAAGCGCTTCGACCCTCACGCCGGATGACGGAATGGCGATCGCAAAATTACCAGGCGTCGCCGCAGTATCTCCGGTGGTCAGCGCGCGATCGCAAGTCGTCGCAGGCGCCAACAATTGGCAGACAACGGTCGACGGCGTCGCGCCGACGTACACGTTCATTCGCACCTGGCCGATGGCAAGCGGAACGTTCTTCTCGCAGAACGACGTGGTTTCGGCGGCAAAGGTCGCGGTACTGGGGCAGACCGTCGTGCAGAACCTGTTTCCCGACGGCACCTCGCCGGTCGGTCAGACCGTCATCATCAAAGGCGTACCGTTTACCATCGTGGGAACGCTCGCGGCGAAAGGACAAAGCGGAATGGGGCAAGATCAGGACGATACCATTCTGATTCCGTATACGGCGGCGCAGCAGCGTCTCACCGGCCAAACGACATATGTAAGTAATCTGATGATTTCAGCATCGAATGCAGGCAGCATCAACCAAGTGCAGGCGCAAGTCACACAGCTGCTCGAGCAGCGGCACCGTATCGTGCCGCCGCAGCAAGACGACTTCAACGTGCGCAACCTGGCCGATATTGCATCGGCCGCATCGTCGACCGGCGCGATCATGGAGTTTTTGCTGGCCGGCGTCGCCGCGGTTTCGCTCATCGTCGGCGGTATCGGCATCATGAACATCATGCTCGTTTCCGTGACGGAGCGCACGCGCGAAATCGGTTTGCGCATGGCAGTCGGCGCGCGCGCACGCGTGATTTTGCGCCAGTTCCTGACCGAGTCGGTGCTGCTTGCGACCGCGGGCGGCTTCATCGGCGTCGTCTTGGGTTTGCTCGGCACGCAGCTGGTTGCCGCGCTGGCGAAATGGCCGATGATGATTCCACCCACGTGGATTGCGTTCTCCGTCTTGTTCTCGGCAATGGTGGGCGTCTTCTTCGGATACTATCCGGCGCGTAAAGCGTCGACGCTGCGCCCAATCGAGGCGTTGCGGTTCGAATGACGCGCGTGCTGGTTGTCGACGACGAACGCCGGATCCGCGAGCTGCTCGAGCTGAGTCTGCGCCATCATGGCTATGAAGTGCAGTCGGCGGCGGACGGACAAGCGGCGCTGGCCGCTGCAAAAGCGTTCGAACCGGACGCCATCATTCTCGATGTGATGCTGCCGAAAATCGACGGCATATCGCTCCTGCCCATGATCCGGCGCGTCACCGACGCGCCGGTGATCATGCTGAGCGCCAAAGGCGAGGTCGAGGACAAAGTTTCGGGATTGACGCACGGCGCCGACGATTACTTGAGCAAGCCGTTCGAGATTTCAGAACTGGTGGCGCACATCGAAGCGAAGCTGCGCAGGCCGCACATCGAGCATCCCGACGTGCTGCGCTTTGCGGATCTCAGCGTCGACCTGCAAACGCATAGCGCCGAACGCGCGGGCCAACGACTCGACCTCTCGCCGCTGGAATTCAACTTGCTCGTTGCGCTGCTTCGCCGGCCGAAGCGCGTGTTTACGCGCGACGAGCTGTTGGAATTGGTCTGGGGCGACGAACGCGACGTCACGCCGGCCGCCGTCGAGCGGTACATTTCTTACCTGCGCGCAAAAGTCGACGATGGCTTCGATTCGCGTCTCATTCACACCATTCGGGGCGTGGGCTACACGCTAAGATCCGAGTAGATGTTCGGTTCGTTCCGCAGGCGCATTACCCGCGGCTACGTGTTGCTCGCCGTGACGCTGATACTGCTTGTCGTATTTACGTCCACGGTACTTGCGCTGCTGCTTTACTCGCGCGGGTTGAGCGATGCGATCGGAAACGCGTCGCAACGATTGTCGGACGCCGCAGCCAAAGCGATCGCAGCGAACGGCTCGCTGGAGCGCGCGGCGCCGGCAATTCTTGCGGCATCCGGGCATGGGAGATTTCACGTTACGATCCTGGACGATCGCGGGCGCCGAATCGCGCAAAATGAAAACGAAGGTCCGCCGAGCGCCGGTCGGAGCATCGTCATTGCGATCGGACGGGCCATCGGGTTGCCGCATGCACGCGTACCGGTGAACGGCGGAACGATTCTGGTAAATGCGGATTTCGACCGGTTCGGTGCATTGCTGCTCTGGTATTGGTCAATAATGGTGCCGATCGGCATCCTTGCGGTTCTTGCCGCGTGGATTATTGCGCGGCGCATTACGTCGCGCGCAATCGGTCCGCTGGTCGACGTAACGCAATCGCTCCGAACGATTGCAGCCGGCGATTTCACTCCACAGCGGCTATTGAACAAAAGCAGCGACATCAGCGAACTGACGGGCGCGTATAACGACGTTGCGTACAGCCTGGCAACCGCGACGGCCGAGCGCATGCAAACCGAGGCGCAGATGCGGCAATTCATTGCCGACGCAGGGCACGAATTGCGTACGCCGCTGACGATCATCATGGGTTATCTCGACGTGCTGCGGCAGGGCATCGTACAAGGTTCAGAAGGAACGCAACGCACCTACGACACGATGCTGGATGAGAGCCGCAAAATGCGCACGCTTATCGATAAGCTGATTCTGCTCGCGCGGCTCGATCGTTCGCCCGCTGCGCAGCCTGCGCCGACGGATCTCACCGCGATCGTTCGCAAGGTCATGCAAGGCTTAGGACCGATTGCAAACGGCCGCGTTCGTGCGGATCTTGCAGAGGAAGGCGCGATTGCGAACGTAGATGAGGGCGAGATCTACGAAGCGGTCAAAAACGTCATCGAAAATGCGCTCAAATACGCCCCGCAATCGCCGGTGGACGTGCGCGTGAGCCGCAACGGCACCGACGCGTGCATCACCGTCAGCGATCGGGGACCCGGCATGGAGCCGCAGGACGTACAGCATGCGTTCGATCGATTCTATCGCGGCGCGGGGCGCAGCGACGTCGAAGGATCGGGATTAGGGTTGGCGATTGCCAAACGCGCCGTCGAACGCGCCGGCGGCCATGCGAGCATCGACAGCGCTCCCGGCAACGGCACTCGCGTCGTGCTTTGTTTACCGCACCTTAGCGGCTAGCGGTTCTCCGTCTTTTAAGGACTTGCGCGACGGCTTGTACCGTGCGCTCGACGTCGTGCTGGGTCGTTTGCCAATTGCATACGCTGACGCGCATCGCGCGCCGCCCGCGCCACGTCGTGCCGCCGAAAAATGCCTCGCCGCTTTGCGTTATTTCTTCGATCGCCGCATCCGTATACCGATCGTTTTGCTCTTCGCTCGTGCCGTACGGATCGATGAAACGCACCAGACCTTGATTGAAGACCGGTTCCCAAAGCAGCTGCGCGCCGTCTAATGCTGCTATACGCGTGGTAATGGCATGGGCATATGTGCAGCACCGGTCGACCAGATCGGCGATTCCGTCCCGCCCAAGTTCCCGCAGCGCAGCATAAGTTGCGAAACCGCGAGCGCGGCGCGACCATTCCGGGTTCCACATCATTGCGTTTCGTCCGTCGTCCGCTATTGGAATGTACGGTGCGGGCGCAAACATTGCCGCGCAATGCGAAGCCGAATCGCGTACGAATGCATACCCGTTGTCGTAGGGTACGTTCAGCAACTTGTGACCGTCCGTCGCCCACGAATCGGCATCCGAGGCTCCGTTTGTCAAATGGCGATAACTCGGACTAGCTGCAGCCCATAAGCCGAATGCGCCGTCAACGTGTGCCCATGCACCATGCTCGTGTGCGAGCGGTACGAGGGTCGCGAAATCGTCGAATACGCCGGTGTTAATGTCTCCTGCTTGCAGCACGACGATTACGGGGCTGTCCTGCGCAGCATGCAGCGCCTCGTGCAGCGTGTCCGCGTCCAAACGCCCGCCCACGCCCGCCGAAAGAGCGATGATATGCGACGATCCCATGCCGAGTAACCGCATCGCGCGCGTCAGCGAACCATGGTGTGCTGTACTGGTGATGATGCGAATCTCCGGTGCGCCGTACAATCCGCGCTCTTCAGCGTCGTAACCGATCCGCGCGAGCAGCGCGTGGCGGGCCGCCGCCAAACACGTTGCGTGCGCCATTTGGCAACCGGTGACAAAGGCGAAACTCGCCGTCGCCGGCAGACCAAGAAGCTGTTTGAGCCACTCGCCCGCGACTTCTTCGGCGACGGCTGCAGCCGGCGCTGAAGTGAATTGCGCCGCGTTCTGATCCCACGCCGCGGTAAGCCATTCGGCCGCAAGTGCGGCGGGCAGAGATCCGCCCATGACCCATGCGAAGAAGCGGCCGCCGCCGGAACCGGTTATACCGTCGCTGACGTCAGCGAGCAGCTCTTCGACCACACAGTCTGCACGGATGCCGGAGCTCTGAAGCGGTTTATTCATGCGCGAACGCAGGGTTTGAGCATTCGCGGATGCCGCGACCGGCGCCGAATCGAGTGATTCGAGATACTGCAGCGCGCCGTGCAGCGCCAGTTCCAGCGGTTTGCGAAAGGCTGAATCGACTTCAATCATCGCTCTCACTCTATAGCCCGCGCCGTCTGCGGGCGACCCGAATCTTGCTGTATTTCAAGAACACCGGTGCGCGGCGGACGGATGCTGCAGGACGGCATCGAAGTGCCGTATGGTATGAATCGCGTAACAGCCGATACGTTTGACGATCTCTCGATGGAGCGGCTGCGGCTGCGCAGGAGCGAAAAATGGAGCGCGTACCCCGCAGACGTGCTCCCCGCGTTCGTAGCCGAGATGGATTTCGATCTGGCTGTCCCTATTCGAGATGCGCTGCAGCGGGCGATTGAGCTCGGCGACGCCGGGTACGCCGGCATCGATGAACTCGCACCGGCGTTCGCGCATTTCACGCTCGAACGTTTCGACTGGAAGATTGAGGAGCGGCGCGTGTTCGCAGTGCCGGACATCATGTCGGGAGTGACCGAAAGCATTCTGCTGTTCACGCGGCCCGCCGACCGCATCGTCATCAATCCGCCGGTGTATCCGCCGTTCTTCGAAGCGATTCGGTTAGCCGGGCGTGAGATCGACGAAGTGCCGCTCATTGAAGAAGAGCAGCGCGGGTGGATGCTCGATTTCGAAGCGCTGGAACGGGCATTTGCAGCCGGCGCCCGGGCGTTTTTGCTGTGCAACCCGCACAATCCGGTGGGCCGCGCTTGGAATGTCGAAGAGCTCGAGCGCGTTGCATCGCTTGCCGGCCAGTACGACGTTGCGGTGATTTCGGACGAAGTGCATGCGCCGTTGACGATGCCGGGCATCAGACACGTGCCGTACTTGCGCGTTGCGAACGGTGAAGCGAGCACTTCGGTACTTTCTGCGTCTAAGGCGTGGAACATCGCCGGACTCAAGTGCGCGGTTGTGGTTGCAGGTTCGGATGGAGTTCGCGCAGCGTTGCGAGAGCAACTCCGTGGCAAAGTGACGGAGATCCGCGACCGCGTCGGACATCTTGGCATCATCGGCAATATTGCCGCATTCCGGGAAGGCGGCGCGTGGCTCGACGAATTGCGCGCACATCTGGATCGGAATCGCGAATTGCTCGCGGTGTTATTACGCGAGCATATTCCCGGCACGCGCTATCGCATGCCGCAGGCCGGTTATCTTGCCTGGATCGATTGCCGGCAGCTGGGCCTCGGCGATGACCTTGCCGGGCGATTCTTGGCGCGCGGCCGCGTAGCGCTTGAATCGGGCTACAAGTTCGGCGCTCCCGGCAAAGGTTACGTGCGCGTCAATATGGGGACCTCGAGCGCGATTTTGCGCGAGATCGTCGCGCGCATGAAGGCCGCGCTGTAACACGGCCGCTCATCGAATTCTCATAAACTCGCGTTTGACTCTCATAAAGTTGGCAGACTTGCGCCGTATGCTTGCACCATGAAGAAAAACATCGTTCGTTCCGGCGTTGCAGCGCTCGCTCTCGGCGCGGTGCTGGTCTCGGTAGCGGGATTGCCGGCGAAGGCCGATACTACGACCAACAACATTCTCTACGGCGCCGCGGCAGCCGCAGCGGCGTTCACGCTCTATAACGTCGAGCATAAACACGCCTTGGCAACGACGGTGCAAGGATATCTGCCCGACGGTTCGACCGTGTATAAAGACGGGCACGTCGTTTCGCGAAACGGGCAAACGTGGTATCCCGGCAATTACGGCGAAACGGTGGCGTGCAGCAACCAATACTGCAGCATCAACGGCGGCAATAACAACGGCTACGGCTACGGCTACAACAACGGCTACGGCTACAACAACGGCTACGGCTACAACAACGGCTACGGCTATAACAACGGCTATACGGACTCAACCCGGCGTCACCGGCACGGGCGAAGCTAATTCGAAAGTTTCCAGCCAACGTCAGGCGGAGGTGTGGGCACGGCGGCGTTGCCCTCGTTGGGAGCCGCCGTGTTCATGCTGACTGCGACGAGCGCTTTAGACTACTCGCCCACCATAAACGAGACGATTTCGTTGCATTCGCGGTGATTGCTCCAAAAACGGCTGCCGTCAAACGCTAATGCGCGGCCTTGAAAGTTCACGCGCGCGATATCTTCAACTTTCGGCGTGCCGTTGCGCGCGTCGATACGCGTCAAGAAATACTGGTCGGTTTCTTCATCGTCGGTCCCGAGCACGTAAAAGATGCCCTGCACGATGACTTGACCGCAAATCCCATGCGGCGCCTCGATTACACTGCCGACGTGACCTTTTTCGTCGAGGGAGATAATGCGCTTGTTGTACCACTGGCTGACGTAGAGGCGATCCCCGTCGTAACTCAGCTGCGAACCGGTGTCGTCCGGGCACGCGATCTCGCCTTCGTCTTTAAATCCGTGACCGGGAATATATTTGCGGATGATGCGATGGTCTTCATCGCTCATGCTTAGGAGCACGCGCAGTTCGTCGCCCATCACCGTGATTCCGTACGGCTTTCCGGGTGCTTTCATTTCTTCGCGCACCGTCCAGTGCAGCGGATCGATCCCGTAAACGCGGCACGTTTCAAGGGATCCCATCCACAGCGTTTCACCATCGAACGCCAGACTCTGCGGGCGCGGCGCGGGCGAGAGCATGCGGCTGGCCTCGGTAATCGTCTTCATCGTCTCCATGCCGCGGACTTTGGACAAATGGAACCCGTTCCCGCCTGCTCGGTGGGGGCAAGGGTGCCTCGCGACGACACGCCGGGCGAAACTTTCCGGTCAGCGGCCGATAATAGAAGAAGACATGGCACTACCGCGTGTGTTGTTTTCGGCCGTGCGCAATTTCAAGCGCGCCTTTCCGCTGCTGCGCGACGAACGTGTTCCGCTGCAACTCAAAATCATTACCGGCGTCGTCGCACTGCTGATTATTTCGCCGCTGGACATTTTCGGCGACATCCCGGTGCTCGGTTTGTTGGACGATGCCGTTCTTTTGACGCTGCTATGCGGGTTGTTCGTGATGATTGCATCCCGCGCGGTGGAGAAGGACGTCGCACCGGCACGGCAACCGGTTGGTGGCCTGCCGCGCCTACCTTAACTTTCATCAACAAGTCACTGTACGCAAGCTTACCGCGCTATTAGAATGGTAGCGCGCGGTTACTCCACATTCCGCGCGACCAGGAGGCGGTACGATGACTTCGCGTCGTCCAATCATCTGCGCTCTCCTTGTGTTGTGCTTCTTCGCCTCAACCGGGATCCTTCGCGCCGGAACAACCGGTGCTTTAAGCGGAACGGTAACTGAGGTCGGCACGGGTGCGCCGGTTGCAAATGCAACCGTCACCGCAAGCAGCGCATCGCAGAGCGCCACAGCAACCAGTGACTCGTCGGGACATTTCGTTTTCTTGTCGCTTGCACCCGACACGTACACCATATCGGCTACGAGGGATGGCTACGACCCCACATCGGTCGCGGGCATCACGATATTCGCCGATCAAACACAAACGGTTTCGATCACCACACGGAAGACGCTCAGAACGATTGCGAGCGTCAGATCCACGGCTGCCGGCAATCTCGTTAAACCCGGCACGACCAGCGATATTTATTCCGTCAATCAGGCGACGGCGCAACAAACGGCCGTGCTTGGCGGCGGCGGTAATTTGAATAATGCGTATTCCGCAATCGCATCTGTCCCCGGCGCCTATGTGCCGCAAGGACAGCAAGGTTACGGGCAAGCGCTGTATATTCGCGGCGGCGATTATTATCAAGTCGGCTACGAATATGACGGCGTTCCGGTGAATCGCTCGTTCGATAATTACGCCGGCGGATCGCTCGCGAGCCTGGGCCAACAAGAGCTGCAAGTCTATACCGGAGGTGCAACTGCTGGCGCGTCCGCGGCTGCCATTTCGGGATTCATCAATCAGGTCATTCGCACCGGAACGTATCCCGGATTCGGTACGCTTAACGGCGGGATCGGTACGCCGGCGTTCTATCATAATCTCACGGCCGAGGTGGGCGGATCGACCCCGAACCGCTTGTTCTCGTATTACGCGGCAGCGGGCGGTTTCAACCAAGACTTCCGGCTCTTCGACCAGTACAACGGAGGCGGAACGCATCCCGAATTGGGATACGCCACCGTCATCAATAGTCCGTATAACACATCGATAAACGGCGTGCCGACGGGCGTGGTGCCGACGTGCGTCGCCGGACTATCGGGCTTGGAAACGACCAGGCCGGCAGGCATGAACTTCAACCCGGGCTGCTATGCGTTCGGTCCCGGATACGTCGGATTCGGAGCGAACGTGCAATCGGCGGCGGGACCCGGTTCCGGCGGATTTTTCTTCGCGCAAGAGATCGATCGCGAAGCGCTGGCGAATTTGCACTTCGGCATTCCGCACAAGAACGACTCGAACCACGACGACGTCCAACTGCTGTTGAGCGCCGGAACATTGTGGTCGCCGATCTATACCAGCCAGAACGACGTCGGATTGCAAAACGAATTCAACGCTTTCGGACCTCCGCCGGGGCACCCCGAATGCGTAAGTCCGTCGGGCGCGCTGATTTGCAACTCGACGCTTGCGTACTTGGATCCGCTTGCGTTTCCGCTCGGGACGCATTTCGGTCAGCCCGCGGCGGGTATAGTTCCGGTTCCGTATTTCCAGCCGAGCTCGCCGCAGCCTCGCGCAGCGGGAGCGCTGGTCGATCCAAACGCGCGTGAAGCGTACATCAACAATCAAGACATCATCAAACTCCAGTATCAGAAGAACCTCGGATCGAGCGCGTATATCCGCCTGTTCGGATACACGTTTTATTCGGACTGGCTCATTAACGGGCCAAACTACAACGGAATGTTCGTTCCGACCGCGATCAATGCGAACTTCGGACAGATTGGACCCGAGTTCGGAGCAACGCCCGACTACGAGCTCAGCACGCATACCCGCGGCGCCGAACTGCAGTTTGCCGATCAACTCAATGCGCAGCATCTGCTCAACGTCACGGTAAATTACACGACGGCGAGCACAATTCGCGCCAACAACTTCTCGCTGCTCGCAGTCGCGGGTACGAACGCCCGCGCGACAAACGACACGGATCTGGTCAACTGCTTCAACTCACTCGGCGCAATCGCACCCTGTAACCGCGGCCCAGCCGGACCGGCAAATGCTCCGTGGAACACGCTCGGGACGTACACCAATGCCACGCCATACACGCCGGTCAACGGATCGTGGCTGGTTACCAACGATTTGCCCAGAGCTACGTACAACGCGGTCAGCCCGCGCTTTTATTCGGGCGCTATTTCGGACCAATTCCGTCCCAGCGACAAGCTCTTGCTGAACATCGGACTGCGCTTCGAAAACTTCATCTACGACCTGGGAAACACGCAGGACAACGGCAAGAACTTCTGGTTCAACGCCGGTCAGCGCGAATTTTGCTACGATACCACCAACTTGGAGCCGCTGCTGATTGCGGGAAGGCCGTTCCCGGCGTACAATCCCGCGACCGGTTCGTTCGACTGTGTGGCGGCAGCCGCCGCGGTGCTCGGTATCAATAATCCGAACTTAGTGCATCCGGACGGCATGAATGGCCATCGGCTGCTCTCGAACAACTACGATCCGCGCATCGACAGCTGGGTGTTTTCGCCGCGGTTCGCGGGCACGTACAGCTTCAATCCGGAAACGGTCCTGCGTTTTTCTTACGGACGCTATTCGCAACCGGTGAACTCGGCGTTCGTGCAGTATAACCGTACGGATCCAAACCTCGCATCGTTCCTGTTTACGACGTTTTGGAAGTACGGCTTCACCTCGGCGCGTCACGACGTCGTTCCGGCAATATCCGACAACGTCGATATTTCGCTCGAAAAACGGTTGCACGGCACCGACCTTACATTCAAACTTACGCCGTATTACCGGTCGACGCAGAACCAGTTGCAGCAGTTCTATCTCGATCCCACAACCGGATTCGTCAGCGGCCTCAACGTCGGGCGCCAAATCAGCTACGGCGTCGAGTTTCAAGCGCAGAAAGGCAACTTCGATCAAAACGGCTTCTCGGGTCTGGTCTCGTATACGTGGACGCATTCGCGCGTCCGCTATATCGACTTCCGTGACGCGCCGGGGCGTAACGTCATCGACGTGCTCAACGATAACATCAAAGCCTATAATGCGCTCACGTCCGCTGGGGGCGGCGCCGCGTGCTACACAAACGCGGGAACCGGAACGCCGGATCCGTCGTGCAGTTCCCCGGCGGATATTCGTAATCCGTACTTCAACGATCGGCCGCAGCCGCTGTTGGATCGCTCCGGCAGCTACTATCCGTTCGATCTTTTCCCGGCAATTCCGCAGTACCTGGGCATTCCGGCCAACATCACCGAGAGCTTCTTGGTTCCGAACGTTGCGACGGCGGTCCTGAACTACCGCATCAACAAGTTCGCCATCACGCCGTCGGTCGTGTACACGTCCGGCAATCCATACGGCGTGCCCCTCGACACACCGGGAATTGACCCAAGATCCTGCACCGCCAATCAAGCCGGCGTCCCGACGGCGCCGGATCACTTGCTCGCGGATTACACGTCATGTACGGCGTTCGTTTCGGTTCCGAATCCGGAAAGCGGCGGACGCTTTACATCGCTCGGACAGTTCCGCAATCCCGACCAGATCTCGCTCAACGTCGGGTTATCGTACGACGTCAGCCCGAAGATTCGCGCGAGCGCGGTGCTGGCGAACGTGTACAACCACTGCTTCGGCGGCACGGCAACGCCGTGGACCGCGGCGTGGCCGGCCGGCAACAACATCTGCCAGTACGGTTCGAACGGATTCGCACCTTCGCCAATCGCGACGCACGGCGGCTTTTACAACGGCACCGGGCCGAACGATATCGCGGCAAACGGCGTACCGCTGAATCCCTATCTCGCACACACGTATCAGCCAATCGGCTATAATCTGCCGTTTCAGGCCTACTTCTCCGTGCAGATCAAGTTCTAGCGGTAGTCTCTGATGAAAGGGCCCGCATGAAAGCGGGCCCTTTTCATATAATCCCGCTGAATGCTGCAATCTAAAGCCGCGCCCGAAGCGGTAACGACAACCGCCGCCGATGCGCGGCTCGAACTGACCGTTCGCAGTCTGGTCCTCGGCGCCGCAATCACGCTTATCTTCACCGCCGCAAACGTCTACCTGGGCTTGAAGGTGGGTCTCACGTTTGCATCGTCGATTCCGGCCGCGGTCATTTCGATGGCCGTGCTCCGCGCATTCAAAACGGGCACGATTTACGAAAACAACATCGTTCAAACGGTTGCATCCGCCGCCGGCACGATTTCGTCGATTATCTTTGTGTTGCCGGGTCTAGTGATGGTCGGATGGTGGAGCGGCTTTCCGTTTTGGCCCGCATTCGGTGTGTGTATCGTCGGCGGCACGCTCGGCGTGATGTTTACGATTCCGCTGCGCCGCGCGCTGGTGACCACGTCCGATCTGCCGTATCCGGAAGGCGTCGCCGCTGCGGAAGTTTTGCGCGTCGGAACCGGCACGCGCGAGGGCGCGGCAGAAGGCAAGGCCGGCTTGCTCGCGGTCATTTGGGGCGCCATCGTTTCGGCTGCGTTTGCGGCCGTCGCGGCGACGCGCATTTTTGCGGGCGAACTCGATTATTATTTTCGCGCTGGGGCTGTGTCGACGGGCGTCGGCTTTCAGCTATCGCTCGCGCTCCTGGGCGCGGGGCATTTGATCGGTCTTGCCGTCGGCGTCGCAATCGCCGTCGGTTTCGTGATCGCTTGGGGCATTTTCGTTCCGATACTAACGGCGGTGCACCCCACGGTTGGCCCGGCGCTAACAGTGGCGACGAGTGTGTGGCAGCATCAGGTCCGTTTCATCGGCGCCGGCGCAATCGGCATCTCCGCGATTTGGACGCTCGCGCGCCTGGCGATTCCCGTCTGGAAAGGATTGCTTGCATCGATCGAATCGTCGCGCCGGCGGTCGGCGGGTGAAGGGCATTTGCTTGCGCGCACGGAGCGTGACATGCCGATCGGCATCGTAGCGCTCATCAGTATTGCATGTCTGATTCCGATGGCGCTGCTGCTGGCCGCGTTCTTGCGCGGCGGCGCTGTTTCGAGCTACATCGTGCCGCTGACGATCGCATCGGTGATCTATGTCGTGGTCATCGGCTTCATCGTCGCGGCGGTTTCGGGATACATGGCCGGACTCATTGGTTCGTCGAACAGTCCCGTTTCCGGTCTTGCAATTCTGGCGATCATCGGCGCATCGCTGCTGCTCCTCATCATCGCGCACGGAGCGTCGGCGCAGACCAAGGACGCGCTTGTGGCGTTTGCGCTGTTCGTTACTGCGGTGGTGCTTGCGGCCGCGACGATTGCGAACGACAACTTGCAAGATCTGAAGACCGGCCAACTCGTTGACGCGACCCCCTGGCGGCAGCAAGTCTCGCTTATTGTGGGTGTGATTTTCGGATCGCTCGTCATTCCCCCGGTGCTCAATCTTCTCAATGCAGCAAACGGTTTTGCGGGCGCCCCGCATCCGCACGCTGCCGCCGCCGCACAGCCGCTGCCCGCACCGCAAGCGACGCTGATCTCTGCACTCGCGAAAGGCGTCATCAGCGGACAGATCGCGTGGAACTTGATTTTCATCGGCGTCCTGGTCGGCATCGGCATTATCGCGGTGGACGAGATTTTGCGCGCGACCACGGCGCAGCGCGCGAAGTTGCCGCCGCTGGCAGTGGGGCTGGGAATCTATCTCCCGATGTCGACGACGTTTGCCGTCGTCCTGGGCGCGATCTTCGGCTGGCTGTACAATCGCAGCGTGGCGCGCTTCCCGCATGCCGACATCGCGCGCCGCTTGGGCGTTTTACTTGCTTCGGGACTCATCGTCGGAGAGAGCTTGTTCGGTGTGTTGCTCTCGGGCATCATCGTTGCGGCGAAGGGCAACGGGACGCCGCTTGCGCTGGTCGGCGATTCATTTCTGATTCCGTCCGAGATCGTCGGCGGCATCGGATTCGTCGTTGTCGCGGCGCTAATGTACCGGTGGGTCGCGCGCCTTGCCAAACGTGCGCTAGCGTGATTAGGGCGAGTTTACCGTGACGATGCCGTGCATCGACGGATGGATGGTGCAGTAATACTTGTACGTGCCGGCCTTATCGAACTTGTACGTCCACGACTTACCTTTGTCCAGAACCTTGGAATCGAAGGAGCCGTCTTCCGCGGTCACCGAGTGGCCGACGTCGTCTTCGTTTACGAACCGCACGCTTTGCCCCTGGGTGATCGTGACGGGCGTCGGGGAGTAAGCGAAGTTGCTGATCGTAACGGTCGTTGTGGTGTCGTCTGCGGACGACAACGCGAGCGTTACGGGGATAGCGAGCACGAGAGCGGCAAAGAAAATCGCGAACTTCATAGACGATCTCTCCGAAGATTGACGATGGCCAGTGCCCAGCCGCCCGCGGTTCGGGTGCGCATCAGATACCCGCGCGGTGTACGGTCGTAGACCGTAAAGCCGGCGTTTATAGCCTGGCTAAGAGTATCGAAAACGGTGAGTCCTTGCATCGAACGGCAACCTCGGGCGTGTCTTGGCTTTTGCCCAGTGTGCCGTGCAATCATGAAGCAATCATGAAGGTGCGGCGGCAAAGGCGCTCTCACGGCGTTCCGGTATCACAACACATCCGATGAGCGTCATGACGATCACTACGACGAAAACGCCGCCGGCGAACACGGCCATCGCGGTTGCATAGTCCGGATGCGCTTGCGTACCGAAACGTTGCGCGAGCAGTGCTTCGATGGTTAGCGTCGCGGACGCGATCAAATTCCCGAGCTGATACGTAAAACCGGGAAACGTGCCGCGCGCTTGCGCAGGCGAGATCTCGTTCAAGTGCGCCGGAATGATCCCCCACGCCCCTTGCACCATGACTTGCATCAAAAACCCGCCCAGTGCGAGCATCGCCACCGTGCTGCTGAAGGCCCAGAGCGGAATGAGCGCACTGCCGAGCACCGCGCAAACGACGATCATTCTGCGTCGTCCGTAGCGCTGGGAGAGCGCGCCGAAGAGGATGCCGCCGATAATTGCGCCGATCGAAGCGATCGAGTTGATCGTGCCGGAGAGCCCGGGGCTGAAGTGATGCTGTCCATTCAAGAACGCGCTCACATACGGATCTTGCGTCCCGTGCGACATAAAGTTGAATGCCGCCATGAAGAAGATCGCGTAGATGAACAGCGGCCACTGCGTGCGCAGCGCATCGAACAGCGGATGCGGCGCTCCCGCAATCTTTTGCGCTTGACCCGCTGCCCAGACGGGCGATTCCGGAACGCTCGTGCGGATGTAGAGGATCAGCAGCGCGGGCAGCGCGCCGATGACGAACATCCACCGCCAGCCGATGTGCGTAAAGAGCACGCCGAAGACGACACCCGCCAGCAAATTACCGACGGCGTAGCCTTCTTGCAGAATGCCGGAGAAGATGCCGCGCCGCTGCGCCGGCAGAACTTCCATTGCCAACGCAGCGCCGATGCCCCACTCTCCGCCCATCGCGATGCCGAACAACGCGCGCAGAATGATAAACGTTGTGAGATTCGGCGAGAATGCCGTCGCGAGCTCGAGCGCCGAGTAACATGCGACATCGATCATGAGTGGTACGCGGCGGCCGTAGCGATCGGCAAACCACCCAAAAAGCAGCGCTCCGACCGGACGAAGCGCGAGCGTGAGCGTTACGGCGATCGAAGCGGTAACAAAAGTCCCGTGAAGATCGCTTGCGACGTGGCGTAACACGACAACGACGAGAAAGTAATCGAACGCATCGAGCGTCCACCCAAGGAAGCTGGCGATAAACGTGTTGCGTTGTTCGCGCGTGAGGCCCGCGAGCGCACTCATACTCATAGCGGCTCCGTAGGATTCGGGGCCGTTGACTTCCTACATGATAATCCGATATATTGGGTGTCAATATATCTTACCCTTCGGCAGGGCCAGGCGCCCTTCGACAAGCTCAGGATGACAACTCGAAACCTCACACACGATAAGGATCTGATATGGCACGCGATCCGCGTTCGGTATTGCCGCTTAACCCGCGCGCATTTTACATTTTGCTTGCGCTTGCAGGGAACGAAAGCCACGGGTATGCGATTGCAAAGGAAATTGAAGCAGCAACTGACGGGGTAGTCCGCTTAACGCCGGGCACGTTGTATCCCCTCGTGCGCCAGATGCTCGCAGACGGCTGGATTGCCGAGTGCGGCGTTGCGCGCGATCAAGATCCGCGCCGCAGATGTTACCGGCTCACGCCGTGGGGCACGCGAATCGCGCAAGCCGAAGCCTCACGTCTCGCGCAAGTCGTACGCATGGCATCGCAAAACAAACTGCTGCCCGCCGGAGCGATCGCATGAGCGCAAGCGGCGCGGCGGCATGCTGCGACGCTTCAAGCGGTCATGCTGCCGATCGTTGCGTACACTGCCTGCGCTGCGTTGATTCCGGCGTGGCGCGCCGCATCGTCGCCGCCCGCAGCGACACTGCGTTACGAGTAAGCTCCCGGCCCCGTGCGCGCCGGCGTCTGGATTCGAGCCGTGCGCCTGCGATAAGCGCGACGATGCCGAACGCCGGCAGAAACGAGCACCAGAGGGCGACGGCTTGGATCAGGTAAGGGTGTGAAACCTGTGCGTACATCGGCTTGCTCCTCGCGAGAAAGTATAACAATAAGACTTGCTTTTTGCAAGTATAGTTGTTGTGATGCTTTCACAAGGCGGCAACCGCTCGAATTCTACAATAGAGCGCCCGGTGATAAAATAACGGTGGAAGAGGGCGATTGCCAATGAAGATGCGTCATCTCATCGTCGCCGTTCTCTGTACCGTTATCGCCGCGCCCGCTCATGGCCAGGAGTCGCTGACCGCGCGAACGATGACGGTCGCGAACGGCGTTCAAGTAAGCTGGACGCAGCTGCAGCCGCAGCCATTCAATTACCTCGTGTACCGCATGCCGTCGGGCCCGCGGTTTCCCAAGCGCGTCGATCCGGATTACAACGCGTTGATGCGCCGCTGGGTCGACACGACGGCGAAACGCGGCGTGACGTACCGTTACCGCGTTTGCGCTGCATATGCCGCGGACGGCACACCCGTATTATGTTCCGGCTGGCTGCGGTGACGGCTCGGCACTTGCGGCCGGCGCGGCGCTAGGCGAACCGCTCGGTGATGCACTGGGCGATCCGCTCGGCGCCGGCGTTTCTTTCTTTGTATCCCCGAACAAAACGAGTACGTACGTCGTCCCCTTCGGGATCGTCATCTTCGGGGGCGTGAAGTCGAATGTGAGCGTATCGTTTTTGAGCGTCGAGTTATCGAACGTCCAAATGGGACGGTAGTACGTTTTGTTCTTTTTGTCCGTCGTCTCTTGGAACAACTGCACCGCGAAACCGCGATGCTGCACTTGATCCGGCGGCAGGGTAAACTGCGCGACGGCTTCTCCGTCGAGCACGAAATCCACGCTCGGCGTGAGATGCGCCATGATCAGCGGCGTTACGTTGATCGTGTTCTGCGGCGTGTGATACATCGGCGGGGCCGTCGTGGGGAGCGCTTCAACTCGCACCGTAACGGTGGGGCCCGACGGTGTCGGTGAAGGCGATGCACCTTCCGGCGGCGGTTCGTTGTCCATAGCAACGCCGCCGTTGTCATCCGGGTTTACGGTGCCGGTCGGCGCCGGGGTCGGCGCCGGGGTCGGCGTCGGCGTTGGGGTGGGTGTCGGACTTGGTGTCGGCGTTGCTTGTTGTTTGCCTTTCGCTTTTGCGCCGGGTCCGGGCGTCGGCGTCGGTGGTGGAACGTTGAAGCGCAACATACACGAGTATCCGTCAACGGACGGCGGACATTGGAATCCCGTCGGTGCGTCGCTCATCGCGAACATTTGCGTCGATGGTGAACTTGAAGGCGCCGGGCTCATCGACGGGCCGTTTTGCGGCAATCCGTTGGCGCCGTACGGCTGCTGCGTTTGGTCGACCGGCGGCATAGAGTTCGGCATTTGCGTGCCGGTGCTGAAATTTCCGGAACAAGCACTTAGAGCAATGATGGCCAGCGCGATGAAGAGGCGTCTCACTGTTTAGAATCTACCTTTGATTGAAGTTCCGCCGCAAAGTCGTCGACCCGTACGGTGCGTTTTTCTTCGATGCCCCGTTCGTTCACGTTCACGGTGCCATCGGCTGCTTCTTGTTTGCCGGCCACCAAAATGTACGGCACTTTCTGCGTTTTCCAATGGCGGATTTTGTATCCGAGTTTCTCGTTCGATTCGTCCACCTCGACGCGAAAGCCGCGGGCTCGTAGGCGGTCGCATACGGAACGCGCGCAGTCGACTTGGTGTTCGGAGATCGGCGTCACGACGGCTTGAATGGGCGCGATCCACGACGGGAAGTTGCCGCCGAAGTGTTCGATGAGAATGCCGAAGAAGCGCTCGAGCGATCCCGCCAGCGCACGATGAATCATCACCGGCGTCTCCTCGCCGTCGGGTCCGCGATATTTCAAATCGAAACGCTGCGGCAGCACGAAGTCGACTTGTACGGTGCCGAGTTGCCACTTCCGTCCGATTGCGTCGCGCACAAAGATGTCGAGCTTGGGCCCATAGAACGCGCCGCCCCCTGCGTCGACCTCGTACGGAAAGTCGTGACTCTCGAGCGCTTTGCGGATCGCCTCTTCGGCGATCGGATCGGTCTGGCCGCGAAGCTGTTCGTCTCTCGTTGAGAGCGCGTACTCCACCTCTTTGAAATTAAAGGCTTGCATAAGACGAAGCGCTTCGTCGAGGGTTTGTTCGAACTCGCCCTGGAGCTGCTGCGGCGTGCAGAAGAGGTGCGCGTCGTCCTGCGTGAACCCGCGCACGCGCGTAAGGCCGTGCAGCACGCCGCTTCGCTCGTAGCGGTAGACCGTGCCGAATTCGGAAAAACGAAGCGGCAGATCGCGATAACTGCGCAGATGACTTTTATAAATGAGGATGTGGCCGGGACAGTTCATCGGTTTGAGCCGGAAGCGCTGCTCCTCGACCTCGAGCGCGCCGAACATGTTCTCGGCGTAGTTTTCGAGGTGGCCGGAAATTTCGAAAATCTTTTCGTTGACGATGTGCGGCGTAACGACCGGCAAATACCCGCGTTCGCGCAAACCTTCGCGAATAAAGTTCTCGACTATCCCGCGCATGATTGCGCCCTTTGGATGCCAGAAGATGAGGCCGCCCCCGGCTTCTTCCTCGACACGGAAAAGGTCGAGTTCTTGTCCGAGCTTGCGGTGATCGCGTTTGTGCGCTTCTTCGAGCTGGTGCAGATGCCGCTCGAGTTCTTCGTTCGTGTACCATGCCGTGCCGTAGATCCGCTGCAGCATGGGATTGTTCTCATTGCCGCGCCAGTACGCGCCTGCGACGTTCATAAGCTTGAGTGCGCCGATCTCGCCGGTCGTGTGCGCGTGGCCGCCGCGGCAAAGATCGGTGAATTCGCCGATCGTGTAAAGCGTGATCGGCTCGTCCTCAGGAATCTCGCGGGCGATCTCCACTTTGTAGGGATTGTTTTTGAACCGCTCGATCGCTTCGTCGCGCGTGACCTGCCGGCCGGTCATTTCATAATTGGCGCGAACGATTTCGTTCATGCGCGCTTCCAAACGCTCCAAGTCTTCGGGCGTGAACGGCTGCGCGCGCTCGAAATCGTAATAAAAACCGTTCTCGATGGCCGGCCCAATTGTCGGTTTCGCCTCGGGAAATAAGTCCTGAACGGCATACGCGAGCACGTGCGCCGCCGTGTGGCGCAGCTCCGGTAGCGAAGTGCGGTGTTGTTCCTCGGCCATCTTCACGGTCAGGCCCTTTTGGCGGGGCAGGCGGCGAGGGCCTTCGCGCGCAAGGCGCTTGCATTATGAAGCAGCGCAGGCCGCTGCCGCCCGCGGGCGCCGCCGCGGGCGAGCGCTACGATTCGCGCCGGATCGCCATTTTGGACAGCGAGCGATCGTAGATGCAAGCCGGGGGGGTTCGATGGGAGGTTCCGCCGGACTTCAACTTCGCGCGCGACGTTATCGATACGCTTGCACTGCAGGATCGCGTGGGCTTGCTGTTTGTGGATGCGCAAGGGGAGCGCCGCGACTATTCGTTTGCGGAGATTTCGGATCTGTCAAAGCGCTGGGCCGGCGTATTTCGCGATGCAGTCATCGCGAAAGGCGATCGCGCGCTCGTCGTGCTGCCGAAGATTCCGGACTGGCTTTTCGCGATGACGGCGCTGCTGCGCATCGGCGCAGTGGCGGTGCCGAGCGCGGATCAGTTGCGCGCCAAAGATTTGCTTTTTCGCGCGAACCATAGCGGCGCAACTGCGGTCGTCGCGCATACTTCGAATGCTGCGGAAGTTGAAGCGATTGCTGCTGATGCGCCCGGCGTCCGCCACTGGTTTCTGGCCGGCGGTTCTCGCGAAGGATGGACAGCCGTTGACGATCTTGTGCGAGCGGCGCATCCATACGACGGCGAGCCAACGCAAAAAGACGACTTGGCGTACATCGTGTATACGAGCGGCACGACGAAGGATCCGAAAGGCGTCGTGCATCGCGTCGCTTACACGTTTGCAAAACGTATGCAGGCGCAAAAGTGGTTCGATGTAAGGCCGGACGATCTCGCGTGGTGCACGGCGGCAACAGGTTGGGCAAAATCGCTTTGGAATGTGCTGCTCGGGCCGTGGTCCTGCGGCGCCGCGATCGTGCTGCACGAAGGCGCGTTCGATCCGCAGCAACGTTTGGATATGATCCGCGATCTCGGAGTGACGGTGCTCTGTCAAGCGCCGACGGAATACCGGCTTGAAGCGAAACTTCCGGATCTCGGCACGCGGTGGAAACTGTCGAATCTACGGCATTGCGTCAGCGCGGGCGAGCCGCTCAATCCTGAAGTTATCGAACGGTGGAAGGCGGCCTTCGGGCTGACGATTTTAGACGGATACGGTCAGACCGAGAATACTCTGCTTGTTGCAAATTTGCCGGGGTCTGCGGTGCGCGCCGGATCGATG